>Ga0187827_10000748_pt1 | contig 49835 bp, 35 predicted proteins | sample ETNtaG_39_FD_167969 | JGI IMG/M metagenome (GOLD analysis project Ga0187827, IMG submission 167969) | Marine microbial and viral communities from oxygen minimum zone, Eastern Pacific Ocean - ETNP2014_SV_150_PacBio MetaG (Illumina Assembly) | ecosystem: Environmental > Aquatic > Marine > Hypoxic...
GTTCTTCTTCAGTCAACTCGTAAAATTCAGTAAATCTACATTTGTTACAGGTAATGATGTTCAGATCTGCAGTCGCTGCTGATGTAACTCCTCGTGCCCTAACGTGTCTGGGTAATTTCCAATCTGAAATCCCACACTTGGGGCAGTTATCCGTACCCTGAGTCATATCAATTCCATAATAACTCGCTTGATAAATACAGAGGGTTCCCCTTCGTATACCCGTTCATATCAAGGGTAAGCCTCGTTTCTTTTATACATTTTACATCGTCGGTCTCAATCTTCATTAATTACACCACCGAAGTGGCACTGAAACAGAAGAAGAATTATAAATAAGTATTGGAAAAGTTCCAAAAAATCCAAAAAAGTTGTATGATAAATCCTCACAAATTCATAATATATAACTCTGGAAGTATCCGCATATCCCGTTGGAGTCGTGCCATCCAAAATACAAATAACGCATCGTAACCATTCACCCCATGTTCATTTAAAAGGTGATTCGGATTGAGAAGAATTGGCATAGATACCGGGGGAACTTTCACCGATCTCGTTTCACTTAAAGATGGAAAGCTCGTTATAGACAAAAGACCGTCCACGCCGCTTGACCCGGCGCTGGCTGTGCAGGCAGCTCTTGAGAGCTGCGATTCGATCATCAGGCCTAAGGAAATAACATACGGGAGCACCATTGCCACTAACGCTATACTTGAGAGAAAGGGCGCGAGAGTTTCCCTAATAACCACTGCTGGCTTCGAATCCATTCTATTTATCGGCAGGCAGAACCGTCCGGACCTCTATGCACTATCCCCGGAAAAACCCGAACCGTTAATTGATCCAAAAATGGTCACTGGTATCAATGAGCGGACCCTCTATAATGGAGTAATCCTTCAAAAAGTCACGGGGATCGTTGGTTTATTGAATACGATTCCACAGGAGAATACCGATGCAGTTGCCGTTTGCCTGCTCCACTCGTATGCAAATCCCTCAAACGAATTGCAAGTATACAAAAAAATATCGGAAATATTTCCTGAGATTCCCATCACACTTTCTTCAAAACTGTTGCCGGAATACAGGGAATACGAGAGGACCTCCACCACCGTTATGAACGCTTACGTTCATCCGATCGTAGCAGAACACTTGTCCGTACTTAGCAGCAGGATAGGACCAGGCCAGCTTCGAACAATGCAGTCCAATGGAGGCTCAATATCAGCGGAACGGGCGAGCAAGGAACCTGTTCGCACCGTGCTGTCGGGACCAGCCGGTGGTGTAATTGGCGCAATTCACGCAGCCAAATTTGCTGGATACAAGGACATTTTGACCTTCGACATGGGTGGAACATCTACCGACGTCTCCCTTGTACATGGAAAGCCTTCCATTACCAGCGACTACGAGATATCGGGTCTTCCCCTCCGCATACCGGTTCTTGACATTCATACGGTGGGTGCCGGTGGAGGTTCGATCTGTCAATTAGACCCGGCAGGTGCTCTCCGAGTTGGACCGCATTCCGCAGGAGCAGTCCCGGGCCCCATCTGTTATGGTAACGGTGGGACTGAACTGACAGTAACCGATGCCAATCTCATCCTGGGTAGGCTCGACGGCAAAAATTTCCTTGGCGGGAAACGCCGCCTGGATCTAAAAACTGCTATGGATTCCCTGAAAAACCTTAGTGAAGAACTCGGCATGAACTCATTGGAACTGGCTGAAGGAATCATAAAGATAGCAAATGCAACAATGCAGAGAGCCCTTGTTAAAATCTCAGTACAGCGTGGATACGATCCTCGTGATTTTACCCTGGTAACTTATGGAGGTGCCGGGGGACTGCACGCCTGTGAACTGGCTCGGGAACTGGGTATTAAAAGAGTTCTAATTCCTGAAAATCCCGGCGTGCTGTCTGCGTACGGTATGATACTTACCGACGTGATAAAAGATTATTCACGTTCATTCATGAAGTCCTCTAAAGAAATAAATTTCAATGCCATTGCTGAAGCTTTTCTACCACTGGAAAATGCTGCGATGTCAGAACTGGTAAAAGAGAAATTCGACCCACTAAGAGTGGTCCTTGCAAGGTCCATCGATCTGCGATACAAAAGACAATCCTTCGAGCTGAATGTACCCTTTTCGAAAACATATATTCAGGATTTCCACCGACTTCACCATGAAAGATACGGTCATAGCGACCTAAAAGAGAAAGTGGAGATAGTAAATCTCAGGCTGGAGGGGCGGGGGGTTACCGATAAACCCCCTACGGTAGTTCCCGATATTATGGAAAATAAAATTGAGGATTCTGTGATCGGAGAAACACGGATATTTTATGACGGGAAGGAATCGGATGCGGCAATTATTGATCGAAAAAGATTGGCACCCCACAATAGTCTTGACGGACCTGTCTTGATAACGGAATATACGGCCACGACATTCATACCGCCCGGTTTCTCCATGAGAGTGAATAGTTATGGAGGAATTGAGATATGGTAGAAGTCGATATCATAAAACTTGAAATATTCCGAAATCTCCTATCGTCTGTGGCTGAAGAGATGGGCACGGTTCTCCAAAGGTCCGGTTACTCGCCCAACATCAAGGAAAGACGTGATTTCTCCTGCGCTCTGTTTGACTCGAAAGGGGATATCGCAGCCCAGGCAGCCCACTTGCCGGTACATTTGGGCTCAACTCCGGAATCTGTAAAAAAAATTATCGAAACTGTGGATATGGCCCCGGGAGACTGTGTTATACTCAACGATCCCTACATGGGGGGTACTCACCTGCCCGATATTACTTTCGTTGAACCGATATTTACACATGAAATTCCTACTCCCGCATTCTACGTGGCCAATCGTGCGCATCACTGCGATGTGGGAGGGAAAACACTGGGCTCCATGGGACTTTGCACCCGGATCGAGGATGAAGGGATCATAATACCTCCGACGAAGCTGCTTTGCGGGGGAAAACTGAATCATACCTTTATGAAAAAAATCATGTCCAGTGTGAGAAATCCTGATGAACGAAAAGGGGATTTCATGGCACAGCTCGCCGCCAACGCCGTGGGCAAGAAAAGACTTCTGAATTTGGTGAAAAAATATTCACTGGACGAAGTTCTTTTTTATATGAATGCCCTGCAGGACCATTCCGAAAGAATGGTACGTGAATTGATCAAGGGGATCCCGAATGGAATTTATTTCGGTATCGACCACATGGATGACGACGGTATGGGTAAAAAAAAAATACCCATTGTCCTTTCAGTTTCAGTTGATGAGGACGAAATAACCATGGATTTTACGGGAAGTTCCCCTCAAGTAGCTGGAAATATCAATGCGGTTCACGCCGTAACCCGCTCAGCAGCCTTCTACGTGCTTAGATGCCTCGTTAAAATGGATATTCCAGCGAATTCCGGAATCTTCAGACCAATAAATTTGATACTTCCTGGGAAAAGCATAGTGAACGCGTCTTATCCGGCGGCGGTGGCTGGTGGGAACGTGGAAACATCCCAGCGTATCACCGATGTTATATTCTGGGCATTATCGAAGGCGCTACCGGGCAGAATCCCGTCGGCGAGCCAGGGAACAATGAACAATGTTACTATAGGAGGTATAGATCAACGAACTGGATCAGAATTCACGTATTACGAGACCATTGGAGGGGGCACCGGGGCCAGTGTCGATAAAAACGGGATAAACGCAGTGCATAGCCATATGACGAACACTCTGAACACGCCGGTGGAAGCTCTCGAGCATGAATATCCTTTCCGTGTGACAAGTTACCTGATACGAAAAGACTCCGGTGGTTCGGGCGTACACAAGGGGGGGGACGGGATCATCAGGGAATATGAGTTCCTGGGGGACGCCGAGGTTTCGATACTTTCAGAAAGAAGAATGAGGGGTCCCTGGGGGCTGGTAGGGGGTGGATCCGGAAAACCTGGCAGGAACATCATAATAAAAAATGGTAAAGAGAAAATTCTTCCGTCCAAGGTTAATATCATTGTGAAAAAGGGTGATAGGCTTAGAATAGAAACTCCCGGAGGTGGGGGCTACGGTTAATATGCATATTCCCTACATTTATTCGGAGATTATTGCCTGAAAAAAAATCGAAAATTTTCTGTTAATAGCTGTATCAATCCGATAAAATGTCAGAAGTGGCCAGGGGTTTGTACGAACGGTTGGTTTCGTATTTGCTAAGAAGGTTTTTCAGTTTTTCTTTCTGTTGTGCTGTCAGTGAGGCCATGGTTTGATGAATGGGTTTATCAATATCTGACTGGTTATCCACCGGGACCGGTTGTGGTGACATGGGAGAAGTTGTGTCGTCAACTGGTTTCAGTGTGATCTCTTCGGGGAAATCATCAGCAAGCAGATCATCATAACTGAGAAGATCCTGGCCGCAAATGGGGCACTGCTCCATTCGGTATGCACACGAAACGTGATAACTTTTGAAACATACACATGTTATCAGGGGCAGGCCGGTTTTGATGAAGCCGAGGCAAACGTTACATTTCGTGGATTCATTCAGCGTTTGTTTGTATGATCGTATCCTCTTTTCGATCCGAGGAGCCTGTGATTCAGGGGTAACAGCTTGAAGCATTGGTAAGTCTTCTTTTATCTCTCCCTCAACGTAATCAGGTCGATCCACAGAAGGGGGAGGCATTATTTCATCGGCGGTGTATGCGTAATCTTTCACATTGTAGAACTGCTGTCCGGCCAATGAGCCCGGACCCAATACTTTGGGTTCCGAGGAGGCGAAAGCCGGATATCCCGCAGCTGATACCGCGTTGTAGTTTGTAACAAGCTTTACGATGTCATGCATCCCCTCGGTTGCAAACTGGCCGGGATATGATTCAATAGGAGCTGAAGGTTTTGCAGGAGGCTCGGCAGCATAATCAACCTGAGGGTCACTGGCAGCGGATACGGTTTTATTATATTCTTTTGGCATCTTTGGGACAATGCGTGGGGGTGTAACCTTATATTCTTCCTCATAGGTTGGACTATCGTCCCATGCCACATTTACATAAGGATACTGCTGGTATGATTGATAATATGCGTCCGTGTAATTTTCGTAGGGATTCCATACTGCAGCTTCCTGATGATAAACCGGATAGGGAGAATATGCCTGCTGCTTTGAAGGATATGGGCTGCCGTACCTGGACTCGATGGGCTGCCATGAGGATTCCTGGATATGAACCGGATTATCGTCCTCCTTCTCGGACAGGCCTCGAAAACCCCAGACTAGAACCCAGACGAAGAAGAGACAGGCAAATATTGCGAAGCCAATTATGAAAATCGTCAGCAGTTCCATCGTTGAAACCATTATTTCCCATCGGATAAATAATTTTACATGACAGATTACTTTGGATAAAATTAAGGTGGATAATGTTGTTATCAAGATGCAGGAAAAACTGCCCTGCCCGATCTACTGGCGTAGAATGAAGGGTACTGGCTGGAAACGGAAGAGAGGGGAGATATGGCCGAATGTGGGAATCAGATGGATTGGGCCAAACCACTAGACTCTAAATTTGTCAATAATTATTTGTAATATTAAAATTATACATAATTCCGAGGTGATCTATTTGGGTACTTGTACAAAGTGTAGAAACGATACTATCATATATGTTAAATGCAACAACTGCGGAGCCAAGCTATGTACGGACTGTTTTGATGATTTTACCAACTGCCCGGGTTGCGATGAAGAGGACCTGGAAGCTGTTTAAACAGTTTATCCAACCGGAGCCAACTGAGTTAAACCTATTTCTGTATTTCAATATTAGCGTATGCTCTAAACTGTGGGGTACGTGAGAATGAAGAGGATTATGTTGTTATTAAGAGTCTGGTGAAAGGATACAAGGGGAAATCACCCCAACTGTTGATACTAACCATACCTGTTGGGTGATTATTTTTCTATCACATAATGGAAATAATATATAGGATAATGAAGAATGTATGAGAATTATGTTCCGTAAGGTATGGGTTAGTTCTGTGGATCATTTAAAAGGATTTTCTTCAATACTTCTTCCTGAATCCACGAATCCTGAACTCAATGTGATATATACGAATATACCTTCTTCTTTTCCTCAAAACAATAAAAAAGGAATGTATTGTTTCCCAATTATTTATTTTGGAAAAGGAAGATTGAGCATAGAAGATGAGGACGTTATATTTACAAGTAAATATTCGGTATTGGTTGATCGGCATTTGAAGAACATCAAACGAAATCTAGATTTCCATCTAAAAAGAAGTGACATCAAATCTGTGACGAGATATCAACATCCACAACCAAGAATGAGTTTTATACCAGAATTAAAACCAATAAATTGGGTGCGAATTATCACAAAGTCGAACCTTCTTAATGGTGATTTCCTTTTATGCATACCATGCGTTATATCATTCAAAAAAAGAGAAAGGGGAAATGATAGGCTCTACAAAACTATACTGGATTTCTCTTCAAAATAGAATCCATCTGGTAAAGTTCGTTTCACTTACAAATGGGCCCATTGCGATGTAAGCCGTTCCGGCTCACATCTAACAATCCCATTTCCTCAATACGAGCGTAAATGGGCCTGCCCGGATTCGAACCGGAGTCTGTGACTCCCAAAGCCACAAGGATAAACCAAGCTACCCTACAGGCCCATCACGTGGGTAAATTCGTTTGAGGTTTTTGGCTGTCCAGTTCGGTCTTATTTGGACCCTTGGGAAACAAACCGTCTTAGGTTGATGGTCGTAGGAACTGTCAAGCCGGTTCACCTGGATAAATAAACTACCTTTTTAAATTTTGCCGGTTTTTCACACAACCCGTTCGTCTTTTATGATCCACGATCAATTCCAAAAGGATAATATTGAGGGAAAGATTTACCTATTTCCGCGGAATTAACCGAATTAAAGAAAATTTCTGGGAAGCAGATAAATGGACCGAACCACCGCCCCCACCCCAAATCCAATGTCAATTACCGAGATATCTCTGGGTATAATCTACGGCAACGTAACAAGCGATGAATTCAGGTTCGCGGTCCAGGCCGAAAGGGTCACGAAAGGGACATTTGTCAAGGTGAACCATGATATTTTCGGATGGATACTTGGACATATCACCGGCATCGAGCGGCAAACCGACCTGACGTTCATGGAAGCCAGGAATCTATTTTCCAATAACACTATGGAAGATAAAATATCTGATTATCATTATTCGAGTAACCCACGTGAGACCCCTGAATTACCGGATGCCGGTAACGTATCAGCATCCGTCAGCATCCTTGGATACCGTGACAAGCGAAATGTTCTACAAATGCCCACAACGCCGCTTATGGCGGGAAAGACCGTATATCTGGCGGAAAACGATTTTATCAAGTCCGTAATAGGCCTGCACGCGTCCAATGAAACCGGTGCATATTTGGGCTTGCTAAAGGGACATGATCTCAAGATATGCCTCGATATTAACGAAATGGTCCAGAAACACATATCTGTTATTGCCCGGACCGGAAGCGGAAAATCCTATGTGGTGGGTGTCCTCGTAGAGGAATTAGTGGAAAAAGAAATTCCCATTGTAATAATCGATCCGCACGGGGAATATTCTTCGTTGATCCAACCGAATCTGAATTACAACGATATCAAATACATGAATGATTTTGGGATAACACCCAAAGGTTACGCTTCAAACATTACGGAATATTCCATTGACAGTGAAAACGCTCCGGGGTCGATACCGCTTTCCTTCTCCGGTATGAACCTGGAAGTGGATGACATCCTCAGACTCAGCGGACTCAAACGAACCGGAAGCCAGCTTGGTGTTCTTCACAAGGCGATACGAATATTATCGAACAGTACCGAATATTACAGTATTAAAGATATTATATTTCAAGCTGAACTGGATCGGAATAACGCGAAATGGAACGTGATAAATGCCGTAGAACGACTGGATTCTTACGGACTCTTTTCGGAGAATCCCACACCTCTGGGGGAGATAGTAAAAAAGGGGCAGTGTTCAGTAATTAATATGAAGGGAGTAAAACCTCATATCCAGGAGTTGGCCGTCTCTCTATTGATAGGTTCGATATTCCACAAGCGGAAACTGGACATCATACCTCCGGTGATAGTTGTAGTGGAAGAAGCCCACAATTACTGCCCGCAAAAGAGGACTGCGATATCTTCCGATATTCTAAAGTCCGTAGCCTCGGAGGGGAGAAAATTCGGCCTTGGTCTCTGTATCGTCACCCAGCGACCTGCCCGGATCGACAAGAATATTCTGAGTCAATGCAATACCCAGATAATCCTCAGGGTTACCAATCCCAATGATCTGAAAGCTATAATAGCGTCAGTGGAAGGACTCACCGCAAGAGCGGCCAACGAGATCCAGAGATTACCCGTGGGACAGGCTCTGGTGGTCGGCGCCAACGTGGAGATCCCCATCTATGCAAATATCAGAGTTAGAAAGAGCCAGCATGGAGGTAAAAGTATTACTATTATCGAATAATATCGATTTTTTATTTCCAAATTATTTTTCGTAACGAATTATGGGCTACCCATGGATGAATGGATGAGTGCATGACTATGAATAAAATACCTTTCGAAAGACTGTATAAAGAGATTGTCGATTTACTCGATGGACCTGAAACGATTTATGAAAAGCTCCAGAAAATATGCAAGCTGTTAAGGGATGAAATCTCCTACTACGATTGGGTTGGATTCTATCTCGTGGATGGATCAAAAAAGGACGAACTGGTCCTGGGACCCTTTTCCGGTGCGCCAACGGATCATAAAAAAATTTCTTTTGGTTCGGGAATATGCGGCCAGGCCGCGGCCTTAAAAAGGACCTTTGTAGTACCCGATGTGCAAAAGGAAACAAACTATCTTTCGTGCAGTTCTTCGGTTCGCTCGGAGATAGTTGTTCCTATCTTGAAGGATGGAGAAATAATGGGTGAACTTGACATCGATTCTCATGAGATATCTCCATTTTCGCATGAGGATCAGGAATTTCTAGAAAGGATTTGCGGACTGATTGAAAAGATTCTCTAGATACTAGCCGTTTCGAATCCTGGCTCATGTTATAAATAAAATGCAAACCAATTTATATGAATGTAGTATTAAGAACCCCTGCAAAAATTGGTGCTGATACTATGAAAGAACCCATAATCGTACTGAATATGAAAACTTACACAGAAATCAATCAGGGTGGTGCATTGAGACTTGCCACCATGTGCAAGCAGGTTGCCGATGAAACCGGAATAGAGTTCGTCGTATGCCCGCAACAGGTGGATCTTGGCTTAATGTGTAATAATGTTGACCTCCCGGTTTTTGCCCAGCATATCGATAACGTGTCTACCGGTTCAACCACTGGATGGGTGACACCTGAAGCGGTCAAGAGTGCCGGGGCGGTGGGTACCTTAATAAATCATTCCGAGCATAGAATTGGGATCGCGGATATTTCAGATCTTATAACGCGGTGCAGGAAGCTGAACCTTTCCTCCCTGGTTTGTACAAATGACATATCGGTTTCGCGTGCCTGTGCGGTTCTAAAACCGGACTTTATCGCAGTCGAGCCCCCTGAACTGATAGGGGGCGATATATCAGTCACAACAGCTGACCCTGAGATAGTTCGAAGGACAGTCGATTCCATACGAAAGATCGCCCCTGAGGTCCGAGTTCTTACGGGTGCCGGAGTGAAAAATGGAGAAGATGTAGCTATGGCTGTGGAGCTTGGGACCTGCGGTGTGCTTCTGGCATCCGGCGTAGTCAAATCAAAGGACCCACTGAAAACTCTATATGACCTGGTATCCAAAATATAGACATTCGGATTGTTTATTTTCATTTTCTTTCAGTCCGTTCTATTCGACGTCCCTACCATGGTGAATTTGGATATTAAGGGAAAATTAATTAAAGGACAATCGTGTTTAATGAGGAGATAAAGGTGGTTTTTATGCTGTTTGGAAGCAAAAAAAAGAAGAATGAAGACGGCCAACGTCCGATAATGCCAACACGGGTCAAGGTCATCGAGAAGAAAGAGCACTTCCTCCAGGTCCAGCGGACTATTAGTTCATATTCGGGTTACAAGGGATCGAGGAGAAAGGAAGATGACCTCGCGATTCGCAGAAGGGTATTGGAGGAGATCGACAAGTCCCGAGAGGTCTTGACTGATATCCTCGAGGATGCCTACAACGATGGAGATACGAAGACCCAGCAGGAAGTTCGAAAAGCTCAGGACCAACTAGACGTTTTTTCCGACGAAGTTGACCTGGCAGAGAGCGGTCACAAATATTCCTTTTTCTCGGCTCAGAGATCCATCAGCGGTGGTATGATAAAGCAGTTAACAAAATTCGACGCATCCATCATTGACCTGATGAACCAGCTGGTCAAAGCCGCAGCAAGGGTCCAGACCAAGTATCTCGGTAAGGATAGTTCCCTTTCAACCGTAAAAGAGCTAAGAAAGATCAAACAGTACATAACCACAGCCAGGAACGAGTTCACGAACAGGATCGAATATATCAAGAAAATATAATGGAGGTTTAAAGATGTCAGAAGCATATAAGAAATGGCACTGGAAAGTGATCAAAGGTGCTCCGATACCCCCAGATCAGATAGTTGCCAGAATAATTGCAAAAGGCGAGGAGAAAGAACGTAAGTTCATTTTCAAGAAGGACATGCTAAAGGATATGACTATCGAGCCCAACGAATGCGCGGTGATAGTTACCGATGGCAAGGTTGAAGATGTAATCACGCAGACACGTATCAAGAAGTTATTCGGCATACTTGACAGGAAGAAATACAAGATTCTATTCATGGACATTGCACCCATAGAGTTGATCTTTCCGGTTATAGCGTCGACAAAGGATCATATGCCAATAAAGGGCAAATGCACTTTAAGGTTCACACTGTCCTCCGAGAATGCCACCCAGGTTCTCACGCTGATGAGGGCAAAGAGCCTTTTAACGAAAAAGTCGCTTCAGCAGAAGATCTACGACGAGATAGTATCAATGGTCTTCAAGAACCGGATAGCAAAGTACAGCAAAGAAGAGTTCCACGGCAACGTCGATATAATAAAGGACATGGAAACCGCAGCCATGATCGAGATGCGGAAGACCTTCGCCATGTGGGGCATGTCTGTTGTGAAGATGTTCACAAACTGGAAGAAGACCATGCACGACGCGGTGGAGGAACACCGGACGAAGGCCGATCTTAAGACATCAAAGCACGAGATCGACCATGATGCCTGGGCAGCCAAACAGCAGAGGAAACACGACAAGGTGGAGAAACTGCGCCAGGACAAGTGGGACCTGCGGCGGGGTGAAGTTTCCGGCAAGGAATCACTGAAGACCACACACATGGATGCTTCCATCGAGCGGGACAAGATGAAGCATGAGCACAAGATAGACAAAAGTAAGGACATCTTCGATGAACAACTTCGAAGGAAAAAGTCTGTAGCCGAACTTGAGGCCGAGCAGGACGCACGGGAACTCGAACAGGCAATGGGAGCAAAACAGCAGCTCAACGCAATGAAGATGGCAAGGCAACAGCAGGCTATGGACCACCAGAATGCGCAGATGGGTATGCAAACCGGGGCAATGCAGTCAATCATGCAACAGGCCATCTCATCCGGAGCAGCTGATTCGGGTTCGCTTCAGGAGATGATGAGGCAGATGACCATGCAAAAAGCTCTCGATCGGGAAGGTTCCAAGGTAAAGGACCTGTCCACAGCCGAGGCCCAGAGGCACAATCTCGATACATACAAGGCCGCCGAGGATAGGGAGCGCGAACACCAGATAAACATGAACAAGGAAGCGGCACACCTCATGGAAGCCTCAAAACAGCAGGGACCCCAAACCCTTGTACAGGGCGGAGGAGGAGTATCGACAAAGATGCATGTGGATGCAAACACGCCACCACCACCCGGAAGTGCGTGCTGGAACTGCGGAAAGACAGTGGAACCCGATTTTGCCATGTGCCCGTTCTGTGGAGAATCACTGAAATAATTTTTTTCAACAACGCCCGTCCCTTACGGTACGGGCTTTTTTCTATCTCTTTTATAGTGAATTATATTATTTCCCCTATTATTGGACTATGCAGTCTGCTTTATTTTTTTTGTTGATCCATACCGGACCCAAAGTTGAGAAATCATGATAATTCCGAAGAAAAGTATTATTATCTAAAAAGAGATTGGCGGGGCTTGCCAGGCTAGGTCGGGGGGTTGAACGTCCCCTATATGTTCTCGGACATACCGAAATCGTTCTAAGCGGAGACCGAATGTCCGGAGGCGGCACAACCAGTAGGATATTAATCCGTAGGATTGCGATGAGTTCTCGTCTCATGTGGTTAAAGGTTGTTTCGGTGTTGCCGGAGGGCAATTCCCGTTTCATTCACCATGGGTACCGGGTGAGGCCCGGAAGGGAGCAGCCTTACCGTGGACTCTTAACGCTCTTGAGGTAGCGGGGACGAGCTTGATAACGGGTCATTGATGTCAGACCAGGATGTCCACTCCGGTCGTGCCTGGTTTTTTGATTTCGCTAAATTCTTATTCAACAGATATTTTTTGCGTGGTTTATTATGGGCGGTAGTGATGATATCAGGCTCGTAGTCTTCGATATGGACGGCGTTCTAGTTGATTATTTTTCATCCTGGGTATGGGTACACGACCATTTCGGTACCTGTAACGACCATTCCCTCGCCAGTTATATTTCCGGTGACATCGATGATCATGAGTTCATCCGGCGGGACGTCGACCTGTGGTTTGGAAAACAGGACAAAATCCACATATCAATGATAAAAAAAATTTTGAATTCCATCCCGATCATGGAAGGAGTTGGGGATACTATATCTGCGCTGAAGGATAAAGGAATAAAATGTGTAATTATAAGCGGTGGACTGGATATGCTGTCACAAAATCTCGTAAAGAGATTCGGATTCGATCTAGCCCTATCCAACTCACTTGAGGTGGATGGGGAAGGATATCTCACCGGAGAGGGAATCGTTAACGTGAAATTGAATGACAAGGCAACTGCCCTGATCAATTTGCAAGAACGATTGGGTGTTTTACCAGGAGAGTGCGCTGCAATAGGGGACTCACGTATTGACGTTAATATGTTCATTCATTCCGGTTTGTCAATAGCCTTCAATCCGGAAGGTACATATGTTGTGAAAAATGCAGATTTTGTAGTATATAAAAAGGACCTTAAAGAGATATTGAAATATTTGTTATAAAGCTGAATATTATATTTTAACAGGTAACAAAAGACGCCATAAAAGATCAAAAATATCTTTCCCTATAACAATATAATTTACATTTTACAATCGTTTCGAGCAACCCCCTGAAACGAGTATATTAGTACAAAAGATAAAAATAATGTGATACGCATACTGATATGCATGCGGGACTATGACGTGAGACCACCCTTCGATACACCTCCACCAAAAGAGAAACCGAAGAAAATTCGTCGAAAAAGGAACTGGGGTTCTACGATCTCGAACCTTTTAACAAAAGGCATAGCCCTGACGGTTTTGGTCTTGCTCATTCTAGTTATGGTACTTCCCAGCTGGAAACCCTACCGGGAGAGTTTGATGGAATATCTCACAGCCGGCCTTGAATATTATCAAGAGGACCCCGAGTTCTCTGAGTTTATGGTTGAGCGAATTCTTACCCTTAAATCCAGCGGTGGTGAATTGGATTACACCCTTACAATGACAGTTCCAAAAAACAGCAAGATCAATGATTACGAGATACAAAAGGTCATCAAGTTCGAAAGTTCGAACTCTCATATACAAGGGAAGCTTGAACAAACCTCCGATCTGGTATACTGGAAAGGGACAATTTCGGGGGAACAAACTGTCTCGATTAGCGTAACCTATCACCTGCGGGGCTATACTGCGGATTGGAATATTAATACGAAGAATACGGGGACCGTCGATGATTATTTGGGCCGTAATTGGACGCGTGAATCGAAAGATGTGTTAATCACAAACGGAATGAAAGACAATTATACGATGGACCGATGGGAGGTTTATGACGATAGCGCCAAAACCCGCCCTTTACCTTACCGTGACATTGATGGAGATGGTATAGTGCCGGATTATAGGATAGCACCCAACAATCCTACCTTGAATTCATTGGCCCATCATCTGGTAGGAAATGAGAAAAACGTCTACATGATGGCATTCAAGATATACGATTTCATCGACAACGGCGGCGTGTTCAATAATATAACATACGGGTGGGAAGGCGGTGGTTTCGCATATCCTACTCAAGACCAAATGGCAGACGATCAGGCACGGTACTTCGGCAAACCAAAACCAGCAAACGTCACTCTCAATGACGGTTACGGGGATTGTGACGATCAGGCGATCTTATTCATTTCGCTGGCCCGTGCAGTGGGAATCCCTGCATGGCTCGAAGCCGGTGCACTTTACAATGAGTTCGGGGCAAATCCGGATGACAGGTGGGAAGGACACGGTTGGGCAAAGATGCTTGTTCCCATGAAGGATGGAAAATTGGAGGAACCCTGCGTGGATCCTGTGAACAATCTGTTTCTGAAAAGGGATGCGAACCGATATTCGGACTGGGAAGATCCCGGCGGAGAGAGAAGTGAATATCAATTCTCGATAAAGGACATTCGCGATAAATCATACCTGAAAGATGATGATGACGTTAACCTTGCCCTCAAAACACTTTTCACCAATAACGGAATAAAAGGCCTACCCAATGATGCGAAGATCAAGAAGATAGATAGTTACCATTGGAAAATCACGGATATAGATGGTAAAGAGCTTTATAACATTCAGGATTTTAATACCGAGCTTAAAATATTTAAAAAGAAGCCCGACATTCCTCAAAGCCCCCTGGATATCGAGAACTATTACACGTCGTGGACTTATTTGATAAAAGACCAATCCCCAAGACCTACATTCAGTGAGGATCATATCACGCATTTCTTCAACCAATACAAGAGCAATCTTGAGATCAAGGTCTAAAACGGTATTTCGAGAGTATTTAGAATCCAAGGTTGAATGAATTCTGACGCTGGAATCCGAATATTCTCAGGTGTATTATACTTTATCATCCAACAAACGTTGACTACTGAGGAAACTTAGGACAGGTTCCCGAATATTTTTTTTCAGCATCATTGGAAGAAGGTGATTATTCTGAATATCGGAATTATCGTTTATTCCCAGACCGGTAACACGCATTCCGTAGACATGAAACTAAGGAAAAATATTCGAATCACTTCCCGAACTCGGGAATTATAAGGCCCTGGTTTTCGCCGCCCCGGTAGAGGCATTTTCGCTGTCGGGGGTAATGAAAAGTTATCTTGAGTATATTTCGTCATTGAAGGGAAAGAAAGTAGCCTGTTTTGTCACCAAGGCCCTGCCCTTTCACTGGACCGGGGGGAACCGTGCAATCTCAATCATGAGAAAAAACTGCGAGAAAATGGGTGGAAAGGTCTATGGAACGGGAATCGTGATCTGGAGGCATAAGCACCGTATAGAAAGGATCAAAAATCTTCTGGAAAGATTCGGTGAATTGTTTTGATATTGTAGTCCATAGAGGATATATAATGGGATCCGAAACAATTATATTCGCCGAGAATTAACTCTCGCTCTCCAAGATCCCAATAGATTGGTTTTATATTTCAATGGTTTATGTTGTACTATGACTTAATCGATACGAGATGATTTATTATAATAAAAAAACCATAACTTGAAAAGGGAATAAAGGAGTATAATATGGTCGAAAAACAGTGGCAGGAGTGGTTGGCTGATAAGGTTGTGAAACCTCAAGATGCTCTTTCTCACATCCGAAACGGGCAGACAATATTTATTGGATCGGGTAGTGCCGAACCCCTCTTACTTACCAAAACACTTGAAGAAATGGCCTTTCGGTTTGCGGACATCCGGCTTATTCACATGATGGCGCAGGGAGAATCGAGATTGGCTCGACCCGAACTAGTTAACAGTTTTCGATACAATACTTTTTTCATTGGTCGAGGGTTGGAGTCGGCGTTGGCTGAGGGTATAGCGGATTACACTCCTATCAATCTGAGCGAGCTTCCCGATGCCATCGCAGATGGGATCATTTGCCTGGATGTCGCTCTCATCCAGGTTTCCATACCGGATTCATCGGGTAAATGCAGCCTGGGTGTATCCGTGGATATCGCAAAGGCCGCTGTTGAGAACGCCGAACTGGTGATAGCACAAGTTAACCGGAACATGCCCGTTACGCTGGGGGATACCCACATTTCCGTTGAGCATATCGACTACCTAGTTCAAGGCAATGCTCCCCTTATAGAGGTCCCGTCCCCTGGACTGGATCCCATCTCGCTTACAATCGGACGACATATCGCCAATTTAATAAGAGACGGAATGACGTTACATTTCGACCGCACCCCCATAAGTTCGGCTACAACGAGATATCTGGATAGTAAAAATGACCTTGGAATTCACACCGATATTATTACGGACGATCTTCTCCGTTTGATAAGGTCGGGTGCGGTTACCAACGGGAAGAAAAAGATAAACAAGGGAACCACGGTTGCCACAATCGCCTTGGGATCATATGATCTCTATGAAGCTGTGAATGAAAATCCCGATATCAGGCTGTACCCCATCGACTACGTGAACAATCCATTTGTCATTTCCAAAAACGACAATATGGTATCGATCTTTACTATTCAAGAGATGGAACTTAGCGGTCTTGCTAGAGTTGACACGAAGAGCGTTTCGAACATTCGAAGTTTTCCCAGCAGTACTGATTTCATTGACGGTACCCGCCGCGCAAAGAACGGTCTCGTTATCATGGCCTTGTACTCTACCAATGTAGACGGTCAGCAATCCAGGATCGTTCCCGAAAGCACTGGTCAGGGAGTATATTTCAATCGGGCAAAAGTGGATATTGTTGTTACTGAGTATGGTTCGGTTTATTTACGCGGATTATCCATCCGAGAAAGAGCTATAGCACTGATCTCTATTGCGCACCCCAAGTTTAGAAAACAGCTTTTAGAGGAAGCGAAACAGTACCAATACGTATCAAAGGATCTCTTTATCCCTATAAATCCAGGTTGCATTTATCCCCACCAGTATTCATTCCGACATACTTTCTATGGCAGATATTCACCCAAGTCCGGCTCAGACCCCACACAATCCATGGAAGCGAGACCATATTCTATCGATGAACCAATTTCCACCGACAGTCATTCAACAGAACTCAATGTTTTTTTCCGGCCGGTAAAACCCTCGGACGCACGCAGGATACAGCGTATGTTCTATTCCCTATCGGAAGAGACGATAAGGATGAGATACCACGGTGCAGTGAAAACGCTAACCGCCGAGGACCTGCAGGGTATTACCAATATCGATTACAGCCAGGATGTAGCGATCATAGGACTGATCGGACCTCCCAGCAATCCAAGGATAATAGCAGAAGGCCGATACATGTACAATCGGGCCAACCGAATGGGTGAGTTCGATATAGTTGTCACCGAGGAGGTACAGGGAAGAGGCATCGGAACGTTTCTTGCCAATTATCTGAAAAAAATAGCATATTCACGGGGTCTCGCAGGGGTTTACGCCGAAGTGATAGTTGACAACGCACCCACCATGGCATTGCTGAGCAAGGCCTGGTCCACTGCCGAAAAGCATTTTGATTCGGGGATATGTATTTTCATGCTTCGTTTCCCCGAAGAGGATATTGAACGACCCAAGGACAGCATCATAGTCTATTCGGGGCGATTCAATGATTATTCTTATGGAGAAGGACATCCGTTCCGACCCGATCGGGCAGGTTCCACACTCCGCCTGATTAACAGGGAAGGATTCCTAAAGGAACCCTGGATGCGTGTGGAGGAACCAAGATTGATTGGAAGAGAGCGGTTGATAGAATCCCACGAACCGGCCTTCATAGAAGCCCTCGAAAAGGCAAACTCAGGCGAATGGGACGAGTCATTGCTAAAATTCAATCTTGGGGGGGAGGATACCCCCGTTTTTAAAAATCTTTTCGATTACGTTCTTCTATATACTTCTGCTACGCTAACCGGTGTTGATCTTATTATAAATGAGAACGCAAATGTCGTTTTCAATCCTCTTGGGGGTTTTCACCATGCCAGTCGTAACTGGGCTGAAGGCTTTTGCTACGTGAACGATGTAATAGTGGCAATCGACGCCTTCCTAGCGCACGGATTGAGGGTCGCCTATATCGATATCGACGCACATCATGGGAACGGTGTTCAGAGCGCCTATTACAAGGATGACCGGGTGTTGACCATCTCATTACATCAGTCGGGTAAGACATTATATCCCTGGTCCGGATTTGAAAATGAGATTGGGGAGAAAAAGGGCCGGGGCTACAATATTAATATTCCGCTACCTCCCGGGACTGATGATGAGTCATACGAGATGGTATTGGATGGGATCGTTACAAAAGCGGTAACCCGATTCCAGCCCAATGTGGTAGTAGCTGTTGTTGGGGCAGATACACACAAGAACGATCCCTTGACAGATCTTAACCTTACTAATAACGGGATGGTGGAAGCGATAAAGCGGATCCGGGATTACAGCAATCAACTTCTCATGCTAGGAGGGGGTGGTTATAATGTTAAATCCACATCGCAGGCTTGGTGCAGGATGTGGGCTGCTGCAAATCGAAAAGATTCGATGCCGGTCTATTTAACCGTCCTTGGAGGAACATTCATGTCCTCGGAGGGCCTTGAGGGGGGGGGGATAGTAGATCTAACATACCGCATAAGCGGTGAAGAGAAAAACAAAATATTGGACGAACTGGATCGCTTAATATCTTACCATGAAAAGCACACTCTTCCCGTAATAGAATCCATAGGCTACTGCATACCAGTTAGCTAGTATCATACACGATAAATGAAGAACCTTTAAAACCCCAGACATGTGTAACCGGTATCAAAGAGCCCGATTTCCTTATCTACCAAATAAATACAAAATAACTTTCAGTCATAAATCCCAACACCAGGAGCGAAATCAGTGGAATCAGCTGAAGTTCATTCAGAAACCCCAGTCCAGAAACGGGTGGCACCAAAAGAGTTTCATAATCTATTAACAGTAGCTGCTTTCGAGTTCCGGCGCAACTTTTTCTCGGTGAAGATGGTGGTTGCAGCAGGCTTTTTCCTTTTCGTTATGCTTGCATCCACATACGGTCTAACAGAAACTAACGAAATAATGATGCTACGCTTGAAACTTGATGAACCAAACGAGATACTTTCAACGACATCCCCGATATTGGCTTACGTTATGGCATTGATAGTGGTAATATTCGGATCTAACAGCATAACAGAGGAATTGAACAGCCGGACTGTGGATATCCTTGTCTGTAAACCCATGAAACCAAGTACTATAATTACTGGAAAGTTCCTAGGTATTACTTCTGCCCTAGGAGTTCCAGTTACCATAGCCATTCCACTGATGATCCTAATAATTCGCGACAGGATGGGTTATAGTCCGGATGCTCTGGGCATTTTGGGATTCTGGTTCTTCTCCCTGATGTTCATGGCCACCTTCGTACTATTCTCACTCCTGTTTGCAACTATGTCCAGGTCAGGAGGTGAGGCGATCATATCCGGTATTATGCTGTTCCTGATCTACACCTTCATCTGGCCCCTTATCACCCTCTTGGTCCAAGCTGTGGCCGGAGTTGAGGTGAATCTATTCCGAGAGGGATCTGAAAACAGCCTTACCGCAATTGACACCGTCGGGCTTGCCAACCCGGTAATGAACTATCAGAACGCCATCGCTTATGTGTTCTCCACGAAGAACATTCATGGGATTCCACCATGGCTGCCCCTGGTCTGCCTTGTTGCTTGGATGATAGGTCTTTTATTTCTCTCACGACGGTTATTTACAAAAAGAATTCGAGAGCAGGATTACTGATAATATAAATTAATGATTTGGCATCCGCCGGTCACACTTGATAGCGTTTTCCCGCAGCCGGAATACGAGTCGGTCCAGTTCCTCTACGCATGTTATCTCCTTCTTTGTGATCTTGAATAATTTGATCCAAATATCATCGACGATCTTGACATCTGTTGCCCGGAACTGTTTTCTCCACTCCTTCATTATCTTGATACCCTTATGGTCCCAATCCGGGAGAAGTATCACAATACCATATTCTTTTGCTATCATTTCCGAGAAATTCACCATGCTCAAGCCGCAGTTAAAAGAAATAATTCGACCTGTTAATTCGAGGTTACGCAGAGCTTTCACGTCATTTATTCCCTCGACGATGACTGGAATTTTTTCATTTGAGACAATGAAATATTCGATTATCTTTTCAAGTTCCTGGTGCAGTTTTTCGTCATTCAAGGCAGATACCCCGTTACTATTCAAAAAGTTGGTGGAAAACTTCCTGAACGGTTTCAATATTAATCCCTTCTACTGTAATACGCTTGTCCCTGCTCTTTTTACCAGCACTGATACTGATTCGAGTACTCTCCTGAAATAAAGAATTAAAAAATGTGATCAATTGTTTGTTGGCTTTTCCACTTTCCGGGGGCTGAGAGATACTCACACATATGCGCCTTCTCCAGCTGTCGTAACCCGTCACCTCATCCTTATCGGCGGATGCTGTAACTCGAATAGACACGAAGGACCCGTTCTTCCCTTTAGATATGGAGTCCTTGAAAGAGACACTTGTCATTTCGACCCCCTTTAGGCCATTATCCTCCGATGTGCTCCCGGAAATCTCCGTAATCGAAGCTTTTCAGAGTATCATTCTCACAAATGCATATCTCAAGATTTTCAGGCTCGAACTTTTCGTCCAATTTAGAAAACATGTTAATAAGGAAATCAAAGGAATCCTTGATTGTGTTCTTCTCTGCAAAGTCTTCCTTCAATTCGAATAACATTTCCTTTGCCCCTTGTACGTTCAAACCGATAGCAGTAGCGTGAAACTCCTTGAAAGCACCGCTGGGGTCTGTTTCATATATATATGCACCCCCGTTCTCCGTTCCACAAAAAAGCATTGACACTCCAAACGGCCTGCTTCCCCCGTATTGAGTCATGGACCTTTTCACATTGGATACTCTTGTTACTAATGTATTGATGTCAATTGGTTCGGCGTAGCGAACAAAATTGTAGGCTGCAACTCGTCTCGCTAAATCTATCAGGACTCTTGAGTCCGCAACTAGACCAGAGGATACCAAACAGCAATTTGAATGAATTTGGGAGATCTTTTTTTTAGAAGATTTTTCCATCAGTATAGATTGATACTGTCTGTCGGCAATAACGAGAACACCGCCTTTATACTTGATCGCGGCTGCGAGAGAGCCCCTTTTCACAGCTTCCCGTGCGTATTCAACCTGTAATATTCGACCATCCGGTGAGAACTGAGTGATAGTCATGTCATATTGTGAATTTTCCTGATGCATTAATATCCCTTTATCTCTCGTTTCACTTGAAAAACTGGGTACTACTGGCCCGGTTTGAAAGTTTGGCGAACCATCAGGGTCGCCTTCACTTGTAAAGATGAGACATCATGGCTCATCTTGATAACATTGGTGGGTCGGTATGGGTCACCTTTACTGGTTATCACGATGTGGATTATTATAATTTTCGGCTGTACTTAGGGCGTGCGCAAGAATAAGTTACCATTTTTTCACTCACTTCACCTGCATTCTCTGCGGGATAACACCACGATTTGATATCTTAAAAGAGGATTTAGGATCGCTATGGACCATATCGCCTTATAAAATACAGGAGATATTAATTGGTGGATTAGTATGTTCAGTAAGTGATGTTGATCGGGTGCTGCCCATTACATTATGCAATACCCCCGGGCATTGCTGGACCTGCAGAGACCAAGGTCTCGAAGGTGCAGGTGAAACTTGTTTCACCGGAATGTAATGGACACCTTCAAAAACCTGACGGTTTTTTACAGGTGTAGGTAACATTTGTCGGTTCAGTAGGGAGCATTAGTCAATAGAGCAAGGGATATTTGTCGGCGGGATAAGTGGGAAAACAGGGTAAAACCGAACTTCAATGTATTCAGATTATATTCCGATAATAGGTAGATATTTAAATATTCATAAGTGGATATGTCCGGGAGTCGGAATTGATAAATATTGACAATAAGGATTCCTTTGGATGATAGAAGGAGCCTTTAGGGATGGTTATTCGTGAGAATAAATCTGCTAATTGTATTTACTTTCCTCATATTTCTAGGAGGAACCATGGTCGGTTGTCTTGAGGACGGGTCAGTTCCCGAAGATGAAAAGAAGACCCGCATGGGAGTTCCCAGAATAACCGGAGTCTGGATTGATCCCGCAGATCCTCTGCCTAATGAGTTCGTGACGATCTATGCTACTCTCGATAACTGCACGGGATATTCATATACCATTACTGTATCGGGAGTATTGGTCACGGGAAGCGATGACGTTATAGGCGACATGGCATGGGGGTCTTCTAAGCGAAAGAATATAATCAGGGAAAGTGTTAAGCAGATCGAATGGACGGATAGTCCCGCAGACCCATGCGAGATAACCTTGAGAATAACTGTTAGGGATGATAACGGGAAAAATATAGCAATGGAAACAGTTTACTTCGGTGTAGGACTGGATTACGACCTGGGACCTTTAACTCAGGAAGAAGATGACCTGTATGGATGGGTGGAGTATGAAGGGAAGTATCCAAATGGAGTGCTTTTAGCCAAGATTACAGATGGTATGGAAGATGGGATTGAATTGGACACACTTGATGCCAGATGGATAAGGGTTTCCCATCACGATGGGAAGGATGATATTGATTGGAATGAATACCGTATCTTCATAGAGAATGAGACGGGGATCAGATACCAGTTGGATAGTAAGGGAATAACCGATCCCGATAGATTGACGACCGATTTCGGATTCAAACTCAATGAGTCCTTAGAGGAAGTTCGAACGCTAATAGGACAAAAGATAATGGTGAGGGTTTTTTACAACTCTGAGGAAATCTATTTTCTAGATCACGAGAAATCCTTCGTGTTAAATTGAGTTGTTATAACCGTTAATTAAGATTCGACCACATTAAGACAGATAATATTTGGATAATAGGTAGATATTTATATATCCAAAGATAGATACATTTGACAACCTGTTTGGGTATTGTAGCATTTCATTATCACTTCTTTGGTGTCTTTCCATGGCATTCGATTCAAATGAGGATTTATTGGATGAAAACTATCGGGAGGAGGTCTCTCCAATCCCGGCGTTCGATGATGTTAAGGAAAAGACAATATCGGAGGGGACAACGAAAATTACACGAGAACAATATCCTATCCGGGAAAATGTATCTATGGGAGTTACTAAGACCAGAAAAAAAAGAAGAAAAAGAAAAAAAAGAAAAATGAGCGCCGTTTTGCGTATCATTGTTATCGGACTTATAATACTAATAGTGGGGATTGTGGGGTATCTAGGTTATCTTTACTACAACGTGAGCAATGTTTCAAGACCGGACGTCCCTCAAAACGAATTATCCTACAAATATCAGGGTGGGGAGAAATATCCAAACGGAGAATACAGCCCCAAGACCGTCTATTTTGAACGGGAACCAGCTTATGAAAAAGAGGGGACCGAATACGTGGAATTGATCGGTCTTCCTGTGATACCCATCTACCAGATAGAAACCGTCTATACGAATGGTATAAAACAACTTTCAAGCGAACCCCCCTTCTACGGCGAATTCCATATTGGTAGTTATAAAAAAATAGATGCAATGGATAAGGGCACAATTTTGTACTACGCTGACGAAAGGATGGATGAAGTTCTTAATTACAGGAATATCCACACGATTGGTTTGATCGAATCGAGGGACTACGAGTACAAGATCGAGGGAGAACGGGCTTTCTATTACGAATATATCGCTGAAATTCCCAAGGGTGCGGATGAACCCGGTTATGTGGTGGGAAGGGATGTCAGGATCGTTCTCGTGGTGTGGTTGGATGATGAGGACATGTCGGGAAAATATTTCCTCGGAATCTCCGTTATCAGGATCAGGAATCAGGGAAGCTTTCTCGTAGCAGAAGAGATCGAGGATCTTACAACCTGGGAGAAAATTATCTCGCTTATCCCCAGGGTAGAGTATGTTGAGTGAAGATGTATTTTCGGAGTGTGATCCTTTGATATCTCTACTTCCCATTGGCAAATGCGAAACGGAAATTTTATATTCTCTTAAGGAGAAACTGAAGCTCTTCGGTATGCCAGTAAAACTCTGTCAGCAAGTTCCGATACCTAAGGGGGCGTACAATGCAAAACGGCAACAATATAGGGCGGGAAAATTCCTTGAGATCGTCGAAAAAAATCAGTCCTACCGTGTTCTTGGAATTACCGAAAAGGACCTATATGTAAAAAAATTGAACTTCGTGTTCGGTCTTGCGCAAAAAGGCGGAAAGAGCGCTGTGATCACAACTGCGAGACTGACATTCGGGATAGACTTCCTGAAAGAAAAAGACATTATAATTTACCGAAAGAGATGCCTGAAGGAGGCCGTCCATGAGCTCGGCCACACAATGGGTCTATCCCACTGTTCCGGAAATGATTGCGTAATGTTCTTTTCCAACAGCCTTCTTGACACTGATGCGAAATCGAAACGGTTCTGCCACAGGTGTCGGATCATAATGGAAAAAACTGCCTATTGTACACAGATATAAGCATCTCACTGACAGATGGCTCATGCATAGGGGAACGAATGAAGTGGGCCACCTCCAAGGATGGTACCCCCGATGGAACGCGCTCGTAAAAGTGCTCGAAGAGGGCACTCGCTGACATCGTTGCGCTGTGTCTTGTTCATCAGAACGCATATTAGCACAACCTTGCCACCATTCCTCTCCACCTCTTCTACAGCGCCCCGTAGCGTATTTCCCGTGGAAATCACATCGTCGATGATGATCACTTTTTTCCCATTAACATTGGCGAAATTGGAACTGAATTGACCTCCCTTGGCAGGCTCCGTTGCAGGTTTATATACCGCTAGTTCCTTTCCCAGAATCTCTGAGATGAACGCAGCATATGGTATACCGTTAATAGCAATACCCATAATTGTGTCAATATCACTCTCCTGAAGTTCTTCCTGGATGATACTAACCAACACGGATGCGACGTTCTTTATTCTGCTTCCGAAGACCCCTACTGACCGCCAGCCTATTTTCACATCCGAAGGCGGCGTCTCAGTGCTGGGGGCACCGCTGAGAAGCCATTTGACGGTATCTATAGATAGGTGCAGGTCACTGGATATTTCCTTTTGCGAATATCCCTTCTTTTTCAATTGTTTTACTTTAACTACGAGATTGTCAATGTCGATCATGTTTCAAGCCTCCTGGCGATCCCCGGAAACCAAGCGGATACAAATGAATTGCGGATGGATTGGATTGATTATATTTAAAGATTATCTGGTAAAGTTGATCGTAATGGCCCTCCATACAAACACACGATAACCTTATGTCAGTTTTATTACAGGGAAATACCATAATATCACACTGCCTAGATATATCGGTACTTATAACTATTCGATGAATTGAACGGACTGGACATGTGGATAATTAAATCTCCGAAGTGTTCGATCTCTCAGGGCCAAAGGAGAGGATCTCAATTGGAATTTTTAATTCATTTTCAATAAATTCTATGTAGTTGAGAAGGTTTTTCGGCATTACATCTCTTCCACCGGTCTTTATCATATCTAAAGTCTCTTTGTCAAGATCGAAGGGACCCGGAAGCGTTGTATAGACCGGTTTGGCACGATCCAGAATAGATATCGACGGTGGGAACTCATCGGTCTCTTTCCCGTCGATCATATACCCTGTGCACACCTTTATCTCGTCAAAATCCGCCAGAACATCGATCTTTGTCAATGCCCCTGCCGTGGCCCCGCCTACCATGACAGAATGTTTTAGAATAACAAGATCAAGCCAACCGCATCTCCGTGTCCTGCCTGTGGTAGCACCGATCTCACATCCCTTTTGCTGCAGTGTATCCCTGGTCCGATCCTTCAATTCCGTAGGGAACGGCCCCTTACCCACCCTTGTGGTATATGCCTTGATCACCCCAATTACCTTATCTATCTTGGTCGGTCCAACACCCGTCCCGATTGTCACACCACCGGAAAGTGTATGAGAAGATGTTACGAAGGGGTAGGTTCCAAAATCAACATCGAGAAGAACACCTTGAGCTCCTTCGAAGAGAACCTTTTTTCCCGAATCTATGGATTTGTTTATAAGTCGAGAAGTATTTGAAATGAAGGGAAGGAAAAATTCACCGAGATCCCGGAACATGTTAAATATCTCATCAGTTCTCAGCCGAATTCCCTGAAATTCATCGGTTTTAATCACGTCTTTCCATCGATGGAGGCCTTTTTCTATCTTTTCCCGTAGATTCCCATGGTCCCGAAGATCGCACATTCTTATGCCGTGTCGGGAAATTTTATCCGTGTATGCAGGGCCGATCCCTCTCCCAGTTGTGCCTATATTTCCGCTCCCCAATGTTATTTCCTGGATACTATCCGCCGCCCTGTGATATGGCATTATAATATTTGCTCTGTCGCTGATATTTAGTGAAATTTGATTTATACCCAGATCGGCCAATCTATCCAGTTCGCCTTTAAGAACGGTGAGGTCCAAGACCAATCCGTTCCCCAAAAAGAGCTCTTTTCCAGGGTGAAGAACACCGGAAGGGATCAGGTGGAACTTGTGGACTTCGCCATCCACATTAATTGTGTGCCCGGCATTGTTGCCTCCCTGAAACCGTACAACCATGTCGTTCTTTTCTGCGAGATAATCGATGATCTTTCCTTTACCTTCATCTCCCCATTGTATTCCAATTACTACTGTTGCGGTCAATATAATCCCTCTGGCTGTGATGGCCTTTGTATCAAGTTACCCTATAATCGGCCTTTATCTACGATCTCTCTTTTTCTTGAAGATGGGTAGTTCACCCAATTTCTTTTTTTTCCAATTCTTTTTCTTTTTCGATAATACGGATTTTTTCTTTTTGGGAGCAAACTTACCCTTAGTCCCTATCGATTCTATGCTCTTAGAAATCATAAAATCAGAAGGGGCATAATACCAACAAGGATCACAGAACCATCTCTCGTATTCCTGAACGAATGTCATACTCTTAATGCAGAACGGGCAAACAGGTTTCCCATTCCCGTCGATTTTTATATTATAGCTATTCCACCCAGAAGGGGGGCCACTGGGCGGGTAAAAATTATCGTCGAGATCGTATCCCCAATCCCCGGAGCGGGCATTTCCGTTCACTATCGGTGGTTCTCGACCACCATAATCATATTTGGCGTTTCCACCACTTTCCGGATGCTCATGATGGGCGTTATAATCCCTTTTCACGTCCTCTCCCCCTTCAGATAGGCAAAATGAGCACCAACGGCAGTAATCATCGTTCTCATCCACCGTTTCGTCACAATGAGGACATGCAAACTCGTAGTCCATGTCCGGTGTAAGGCCGGTGGAATCAATACTACCGGTAACCTGGGAATTCTTAACTGCCTGGCCATCTCTATTATATAATGGGGTGGAAGAAATGTCGTTGTGGTAGGTATTGTCAAACTTTTCGAGAATTGATTCTTGAGCAAACTTCATTTTTCCAATAGACTCCTTATTCTCGAAAGCTGTCCTTTCAATAGAATCCACCCCTTCTGCCAGTCCTTCCATAGCCCTTTCCAGGTTTTCCATCCGGTCACACAAGCCGGTGATGTATGTAAAACGATCGTTAATTGCGTTTAAAATGCTTAACAATTTTGTTGATGAGACCTGCAGCATCTCTGCGTCTGGATTCTCAGACTCTTCCCCGCCATCATTTTTCTGAGTTGAGTCAAATCGAGAATCCACCAATTGTGCGATATATTTGGCATATGTTTCTTTTTTTTTCAACTGGCATAATTTTTCGAAAATGGCATCATCGAAGATCACGCTAATCTTTTTCGGCATCGTTTTATGTATAACGCAACTTTGATTTATAACTTTTGGACTCCTTGGCCACATACCAAAAGTAAAGACGAATCATAGGAGCATAACATGACGAATTTTATGCCGATTCATTCTAAAATATGGACCAAAGTCCATTGATAATATATATCCAATCACAAAACTGATCCCAAGTCCAATTTTTTTTATTAAATTGCCATATATCTATTGGGCCAAAACCAAATCAAATCTATTTTCATGGGAAGCTTCCGAATTTCCTGGACCCGATTTACTTTCGATCTTTGATAAAATCTCTGAAAACGATAATGAAATGAGAACGAGTTTTTATATTCAATAAATAATTATAAATACTACAATGATGATTTGTTTTTGAGGTTTTTGTTATGGAGAATATAAGACACAGATCTCTGATATTGACAATGATACTTGTAATGAGTTTATTGAATATCGGATATTTTAGCATTTCCGCGGTTCAAGCAATTGATTCCCGATCCATCAAGGACGGCGCCCCAAATTCAATTCAAATATTGGAAGACTCGGGACCCAATTATCTCGATCTGTATGACATATACAACAACACTGGTGGCCCTTTGAACTTTACGATATGGAATGGTGACAACTGGAACAAGACGCTTCATGGGCAGATTATGAACGTCACCGTTAAGATGAATGCTACTCTTGAGATCTTTCCGTTACCGGACATGCATGGTGCGGAGAATATCATAATAAATGCTACGAATACAAATGGTTCGAGCACAGTTCACGAAATAAAAGTGTCTATATTGCCGGTAAACGATCCGCCAGTTTTGGAAACCATCGGAAATGTCATGGTCAAGAATATGGATTCAATCAATCTTTTCATTTACCAGAACAATTGGTTCAATGAAACTGTCAAGGCCTCCGATGTTGATGGGGATACATTGATATTCCTAGATAATTCAACACAATTCGACATTAATTATCTGACCGGTCAAATATCTTTCAAAACGGGAAACGATGATGTTGGAGACATCTATGTAAATATTACCGTTTCTGATATTAACGGCAGCAACAGCGAGGATCGTATCGATATAAAATTCACCGTCCTCAACGTAAACGATCCCCCAATCGCCTCGATTACCTATCCGGAGAATGGAAGCGTATACCAAGGAGAACGTTATATCAGTTTCAGTGGGAATGGTTTTGATCCCGATATTCCTCATGGTGATTATCTAAATTTTGAATGGTACTCAGACCTGGACGGTCTTATCGGTGAAGGACGGAATATCAGTACTTATTATCTTAGTATTGGAACACACATCATCTCACTTAAAGTGATTGATACTGGTGGATTGTATGATACGGCTAACATCACCCTGGTGATCACCCCCGGCTCATATTACTATTTTTATGAAACAGAGTTATCTTTGGAAGACGATACTTTTTTGATAAAACAGGATGAAGACGTCACGTGTGAGATCGAGGTTATGAATTATGGGTCACGAGAGGATAACATATCCATTGTGATTGACAAAATAAATGATTTCCCTGGTGAGGTGGTTCCCGATTTTGAGAATGTAACACTGGATTCATACGATTCTGAAACCATAACACTCACAATATCAGCCCCGGTTGATGCCGAACCCGGTGTGTACATGATAGAGATTTACGCAAAATCCTCTTTTAATAGTGACGAGTTGTATGATAATTATAGCAAGGATTACCAAAATTATTACGGGCAAGAGGATAAGGAAACAATAATGGTGTTCGTCTTGGAAAGTAACATGGATGAAAACGGCAAGATAGCGGAGAAACCGGAATGGACGGTTGGATCAAAATGGGAATACAGAATAATAACGGAAGAGTATCCGTTAAAATTGAATGGCACTGTGAGTCTGGAAATAATGGATGATACCGTCGAGGAAATCAAGGATGTTGAATATGACGTTTACGTGATCGATATGGAAGCCAGTATGGAGATGGAAGATAATGAGGATTCCTATATTGAAAAATACAGTTCCAGGCTTGAGGGAAAGTCCCACATCCGGAAATCCGACCTTGCCATCGTCAAGGAAGAAAAGAAGACCGAATCAACCTATGAATGGTATGGAAGAGAAGAAAAAGATAAGTCAGATACCAAAACATACTATGACCCGCCAATTGACGAATATCAATTCCCCATCATACCAGGGGAAACATGGACCGCCGAAACAGATATTACGGAAGAGGAAGATATTTCCTATCCAGATTATGATGATGATGATTCTGATTCTGAATCTGATGAATCCACGTATAATGAAATACGTTCTTATGCATGCCTTGGGACCGAAACAGTTACCACTCCCGGGGGAACCTTCGAGACTTTTAAAATACTGCATTATGAAACTGAAAGAGATGATTACTACGATTGGTATGGTAATCCATACAATAGGTCCAGAAGCAACCTTTTCGAGGATTCTGGCAGCGGTTACACTATAGATTATTATTCCCCGGATTTAGGGCAGTCTGTAAAATATGCCCAATATTCGGAATCGTATGAGTATGATGATAATTACACTAGGGTGTATCAGTGGAAAGAATCTTTGGTCATCGAATTGACCGGATATGAACTGGCAGCCGAAAACGAAATTCCAGATGAACCTGAAGAACCAGAAGAGGTAAATGAGGAACTTCCCGATGACTGGAAGGGTCTATTCGACGTGGATGATCCATACGGCGATGACGATGGTGACGGATTTAGCAACATAGAGGAATACATTAACGGGACGGACCCCACTGACCCTGACGACAATCCTGGGAGCCCAATCGATGAAGACGGCGATGGAATGCCAGATACCTGGGAAAAATATTACGGATTCGATCCCACAGATCCCACTGATGCTGACGGTGATAGCGACGAGGACGGTTTTTCCAATTTAATGGAATACAATTCGCGAACCGAACCAGATAATAACGAGGATCATCCATATATTAATAAAAATGACGACATTGAAAATGAGTTATTGGGAAGCCCTTATATTATAATCTCGATAGTGCTCAGTTTGTTGATTTTTATAATAATCATAATAATCGTAGTTGTAAAAAAAAGAGGCGATAAGGGTGATGGTGACAGCCATATGGGCAGGATCGAATTCGATTAAAAAAAGTTGAGTTATAAAGGAAAATCGACCATCAAGCCGAAAAGAGCTTCTTCATTAGCAGCAGGTCCATTATCGGAGCGTGGATTACAATTTCCCTTCTTGCCATGGCCTTGAAGGGGGATACTTCGCCTTTCATTATGCCTTCTAGTATCTCGCTAGTACTATCCACAATTATATCCGCTTTCTCATTGCATCTTCCTTCCTTAAGAGAATGGGCAGTTACACCTTCCATGATAAAATTGTATCCATTACCGTCCCGAAGACGAATCTCCACTATCCTTAACTTCCCCTCGACAGATTTCCGTATCCGATCATTATCGGGCGCGAGACGATTGTAGGTATCAATGGCCTTTTCCAGTGATTCGATCATGTCAATGAACCTTCTTCTTCCTCTGTGGCCATGTTACGATGATTACCAGTAGCAGCAGTCCCGATATCACTGAAATGATCGAAGGTGAAAAGGAAGGGGCCAAAGTCGTGTATCGTAACTTGATTACATTAAAATCGACGTAAACAACGTTATTATCGGTGTCCGGTTCGGAGAATATTCCACCTGGGCCGCCACCGGTGACCTCGGCTTCAATCTTCAAAACCCATTTCCCCACAATCTCTCCCTCCGGACCGGAAAAGCGATAGCTTTTCATTGCGTATTCGTAGCTACCAGCAGCCATACCCGCCCTCACCACGTAAGATCCCATATTGATCTCATCCTTGCCATCCGGTGACGTTAACCTGAACATTACGACGATATCTCGATCGAATGGTACTTCTTCATTCCCCACATTTCTTACCATAACACGGAATGTGATCTCCTTGACCGTATTGCTGTAAATCATGGATTGTGGTGTTACTTCCGATTTCCGCAACTCTACGTTAGGGCCATACAGGAAAATATTTCCCGCCTTGTTGTTCGTGTTATCGGTAGAATAATCAATTATTTCTTGAATACCTTCCTCCACCGGGCTAGCCTTGGCAAGTGGGCTGTATGGATTCTGATCTTCGGTATAATCCAGGTCAACTATGACATAGTAGGAACCCTTCTGTATTGCATCGTATGATATCCATGTGATCCACTCAATTAAATGAGAACGCCCCTTGGCAAGATACGGGATGTTATAGGTATAGTTGTCGTTAATATCCATGAGTGGCTCGAAATGTTCATCCCTCTTATCCGGATCATCCGACCAGAATGTAACCGGTATACTGCTTGCGGATCCCTTACCGATATTGTGTATATTGGCCTCTATGACAAGGTTCAAAGTTTCAGGATCTTTCCTAAAGCTTATATCCGATGATCCAACCTTCAGATCAGGCCAGCCCTCGTATATAATAGGGTGAAAGGAAGTTGCGGTTTTTGTTATTGTTCCAAAAGAATCCTTAAAGAAGAAATTAAAGTCATGGACTCCCTCTTTGAGTCCGCTTAGGTCATAATAATAGTCCTTCCCGTCAATAGTGTTGACGTCGCGGATGTTAGTTTCGATCATGGGATAATGTACTCCATCAACATAAATAAAAGAGTTCTTTGGATCCGCAGGATCGTTATCCGCGTCCCAGAACGTGGCATTATACCTGAAAGTTGAGGTCTCGACACCATATATCCGATCGATATTACCGTAAACCCTGGGAGCTGTGTTAACAAGTAGATCGGACATGTAAACACCCTCTGAACTAGGCATTCTCACGGTCCCGAGGCCATCTCCGTGACCGGCCTTGAAATAGTATCGATAAGACCCTGCATTGGTCAGATTCATAAAAACTGCATGAATCACCCCGTGGGAATAATCGTCATGATTACTGAGGGGATCGAGATCGACCTCGGTCTCTCCTTCTCCCGGAACATCGAGGACCAGTCTTATAAAATCAGGTGGGAGACCCATGTATTCATCTTTGTAGGATATCCGAAAATTGTAACTCTCTCCCACGAGCCCCTCTTCAGGGTGGATACCATCACCAATGAATCCCTTCTCACCGGTCCACGATATTATCGGTGGGAAACGTACCGTAAAATCAAATGTATCGGAGTATGATGTTTGCCCGCCCTGATAGTTTTCCTTTACCCTCCAGAAATAGGTAGTATTGTGTTCGATTTGTGTAAATGAATAATCTGTTTTTTCCACATTCGTATCGACCAGGATCGTATTGAAATCATCGTGCCCGGATATTTGTATGTCGAAGCTATTCCATTGGCGGTTCGCTCCACTGGACATCCATTTTAAAAGAATTTGATCCTTTATGGGTATTGTGGGATTGTTGGGATCGACACTATTTCCCTGACTGACGAAAAGAGGTGGGTCCCCGGCTCCGTTGGCAGATTCCACATTGCCTGCGAATCCGGTTATTGTTAAAAGGATCGAGGAAAAAACTAAGATTGCCGTGATAGCGAATGTTAGTTTGGAGTATCTGGGATTGTCCAGTGATCTCTGATTGCAGCCCATATCATTCCACCCGAAGACATACGACTAATTTAATGATCTATATGATAATATTATCCCTTTCAACAAATATAAACCTATTGTGAAGTTTTATTGGATTCGGTAGAATCGGTACCTCTGGACTCTCCTAACATTCCAGTGCATTGGAAATACACCTGAGCCCGACTGGATCTGGGGAGCTTTCGAGTTCCCCCGGAAAACCAGCAGCATTTCTAAAAGAAAGCTGCGGGCGCAAATGGGTTTTACCCATCATCTACAGGCTGCGATTCTGAAACATTATCAAATTATTCCATCCAGTGTTCGTCCTATCCATTGAGACGCGCCTTCTCTAAATATGTTCTTGATTCCTCGAAAAGTCCAGGCTCAATTTTTTCGGGATCCATCATATTAAATTTCTGTATTACATTCTTATGATCACCGGTCTTGAAATATGCCTTCACACACATGGCCAGGGCTTCAGGATCATTTTCCCCATTTTCGAAATAGGATTCAAAGAAACTGATGGCTTGCGCATATTCCTCAAGGGCGATGGATGACTTTCCGGCATAAAGGCACACTTCGGAAAGACGGGGGTGTTTTTTAAGCACACGTTTCGATGCCCGTACACAATTTGCATATTTTTCCCTCGCGTACTCAAGTTTTGCTTCCAAGATCCCTGTAAGTTGCGAACCTGAACGAATACGTTTCAGAAACCTTAGATATCTCATCGCGTTTTCCCATTTTTTTTGTTTTATATGAAGCTCTGTTAGAAAAGCCCAGGCACGGGGCAAGTCCTTCCGGTACCTCAATGATTCCTGAAGCAGCCTATTGGCTTCCTCGAGATCTCCCCCAGACATGTGGGACAGGGCCACACTCGCCAGTATCTCGGAGTACAAGGTGTTTCTAATAAGCAGTAGCACTATACCAGAGAGGAGTAGGACCAATGCTGCGAGGAACATTTTCGAATCGTAACCATCCAATAGTTCGAAAAAGGTGAGAGCGGATATCATTATGGAAAGGATTGATATGAATTGGAGGGCAAAACGTTCAATTTTCCCTGGCTGTACATAAAGACGATGTAATTTCTTCACCGCATCCAGGGAAGAGAATGAAAAATAGATAGGACCCAACAAGAATTTCATCACCAGGTATGTGCCCGGGAGCAGTAATATGATCTGAGCGATATTGTATATATGAGTATAGAAACCCCCTGACATCAAGTTGACATCGTTGTAAATAAGGTACAGGGCACTGGGTACCATAAGAAGCGAGAATAGATTTCGCCACGCCTCAGCATACACCATGCTACCCTTTCGTACCATCTGAAAAAATACCAGGGAAATTATTACTGCAAGTAATAGGATATAGAGATAATATTCCACGAAGAAAGCCATCGCCATTAGAACATTGTTATGGTTTAAATTTTATCCGCAATAATTCCCGCGAAACTGCGATTCGCTTCATGTCTGGAGGATATTGTCAATGGTGCGAAGCTCGACAAAATATCGAGGTTCACAGCTTGACAATGTTCGCGGAATCGCAGCCCGGAGGGACCGATCCCGCTGAATCCTTTCTATGGAAAACACCGGGTCACAATTCATGCAAGAAGGCAATCTCTGGTAGCAAAAACACTCACCCGCCCCTGTAAATATCCGGCCTGCAATCCATGAAATCCAGTACCGTCGGTTTCATGGTATTCAGGTCAACCACCGTAACCTTTGCCGGAATCGGGTTGAAGTTGTGCATCTTCTGGTAATCGGTCTGTGATTGCCAGGTGGACCCGTTTATAAGCAGTGTGTTCCTGTATGGGAAAATACCGAAAGAATGGGTATGGCCGGTTATGAATATGTCCGGTACCGGGTCGATTATGAGATGATCGTCCTTTTCCGGTGCGAGAGGAGTTTTGAGACCGTACATTGGAAGTATGTGCCGTCTGACCATCATTTCCTTCATAGACTCGATGGGATTGGAATAGTTCAGGTGATTCAGCGCAGTTATCCAGTCATCGATGGATGCTCCGTGATATGCCATAACCATGGTCCCATGAAGCCTAAAGAGAGAAGGATTGCCTAAGAAACGGACGTTGGGGGGGAAATATTTCATCATACAATCCCGAAGCGCTGGTTGAGGCTCCGTTTTTCGAACTGCGTCATGGTTACCGGGGATCATTATTATTTCAATATGTTCCGGCACCATCTTCAAATATTCACCCAGAAATTCATACTGCTTATATATGTTGTTTATACGCAGGTCGTATTTGTGATCGGGATAAATCCCGATGCCGTCAACATTGTCTCCGTTTATAACGAGATATTTTATCCGATTCACTACTCCGGCCTTATCCGGAAAACCGCCGTTAATCCATTTTAAAAATGAGATCCACTGTTTTTCAAGGAATGTATTGGAACCTGCATGGATATCAGAAATAAAAACGGCGCATATTTTTTCATCTGTATAATTGACGCGTCGCCCCCATGGAACACCAGGATTTATGATACGATCAATATAGAAAATGTCCCGGTTCCGCGCCATTTTTCCTATGACGGCAATGGTCTCATCAAGAACCAGACCATTCTTCAGTTCGCCTCGTCGGTCCCTGCTTATGCCGCATTTCAATCTACCGGTCTCATCTTCCAGGTCTAAGCCGTATGTCTCTCCGGTTTTCCCACGGTGAATTGCCGCCACCATGCCAATCACCGAGACACCTTCACTGTCCCCGAACTGGTAAGCGGTCCTCTTCTTTACCACCTTTACCGGCATGGCATTTCTTACAAACGAGTTACGGCGAAAAATGGATTTCATCTTCTCGAACCTGCTTGAAAAGTAGGCAAAAAAATTTTCTTTTTTCCCCTCGCACAACGATTCGCCGGTTATTTCTCGAATGACATCGACACGGGGTTCGAGAGATGTAAAACTGGGTGAATATCCTTCCACAGGTGAAAGATCGGGTTTATTGAACATCCCGTCCACGCTTATGTATTCCACGGTGTCTTCCAGTGACAAGGACGGTACCTCTTTCCCTAGGTTGAGGTCTTCCGCGCTATCCGGTTCCTGATGTAAATGAGTGGGAATTGGTATCTTTGATATGGCTTCTATAGATGATGCTATTTTACTATCTGTCGGCATACTGCGTACTTTCAGAACACCAGGATCCTTGTCTTTAAGGATGCCTATGACACCTTTCTTTTCGCTGGCCCATTTAATGTTCGCATGGTTCAAAATACCAGAGTATTCCGTCTTCAATAAAGGCAATAATTTCTTTGCATAACCAACGGGATTCTCCTGCTCCATCAAAAGAGCCGCAGCACGTGGGTCGAGCAGCATTCCATAGCTTGCAAAGAGTTTAACGATCTCGCTCTTCATCTATATCACAACTTCACCTGTGGTCTAAATATTTTATGTTCTAGTATTCAAAATCCAATAAAATAATTCATAATCCCAATTTGGATTTCTATCCAATTTTGTGAAACCGACCATATATTTATATTAATAGGCTTATTATATCCCTAAGGTTTTCCAAGGTAAATTACAATTTCAATAACCTTATCAGGGTGATTATTACATGAGTACCACGGGCATGGAACGACCTTGTAGTGAAGGTTCAAAATATCTTGCAGTATTCGTTTGTACGCTCCTAATATTGACGGGTTTTACAGGTATAATGTTCTTTGGTAGCCATGAGGCCCGTGCCGCAGGTTCAGGATTCGTGATACCCACGGGTTCGCACTGGTACATGGAGGACCTTGTGGCCAATTCGTCCAGTAATGTTACAAACAGTTCTGGTGCATTCGTCTTCCACGGAAATGTCACTATTTCTGCTGGAGCTTCTCTCACTGTAAACAGCAGTAAATTTCTGAAATTCGATGACGATCTTTCCCTTATCGTCCTCGGAAGCCTGGTATTGAATGGCCTAGATGGCTTACCCGTGACCGTATGTGCTAATTCCACCCATGCCCCAGGTGGGTTTGCGGGGATTGTATTTCAGTCCACCACCAACTCCAGTTATATTAATCATACGGTTATATACAACGCGCGAAACGCTTTAACGTTTACAAACAGCATTGCCGAGCTTCTAAATGTAACGATAAAGGACACGCTGGAATCAGCGCTCATGGTGGATGAGAATTCAACTCTTACAATAGAAGATCTCGCCATTAGAAGTTGTGGGAACGGTATCAAAATGGATGTCGGTTTGGAAAGCGAGGTCAATATATCCATTAACGATACGACCGTTGAGAATGTAACGGGTTGGGGTTTCGTGATTGAAGGGAACGGGAAAGGCAATGTAACAATGTCCAACGCATCTGTGGAAAATTGTTCCAACGGGATCAATATTTCAGGGTCAGTTACTACACACCTGTCTCACATATCCATATCCAATAGTACCGGGGACGGGCTAAAATTGTATCGATGGGATAATTACACCTTGGAGGATATCGATATTATTTCCTGCGCTGTAGGATTGAATGCAAGCGAATTGGTCTCCTTAACGATCAATGGAACGAACGGTGCAAGGTGCTCGGGCAGTTCAGACATTTATTACAGGATATTTAATGTTGGTGAGTTCCAATTCCAAGATCTCACTGTGGTAAATAATAATGGACCGATATTTCAATTGGAGAACATTACGAATATCTCGATAATGAATTCCACAATATCAAGCCCGGACAATTTACCTATCAGAATCAACAATTCCCGAAATAATATGAGTATGATAATTATCAGTGAATCGACTATATCCAACACCAGCGGCGGTATTTTTATAATAGGCAGTCCAACAGGAACCACCGAAGTGGGCATAACGAACACCACTTTCTCGGATTATGGCTCCGAATATATAAATGCAACCGATTCCCTGGTATTTCTTCTTAATTCCACTTTCGTGATAAATCACACTGGGCTGAACCACAGTTACCTGTGGGCTGAATATTTCTTATCTGTCGATGTATACAATATCACGGGGGAAGATCTTTGTTGCATGACAATCGTAGTTAGGGACAAGAACGAAACCTCCTATAGAAAAGATTTCCAAACAGGCGAAGTGAACGGTATATGGTGGGAGAACATTACATATGTGGAAATGAACGCCACAAATATCCTCAAGAAAACCTACAACTATCCCATGAACGTGAGTGCTGAAAAGTGGGGATATTTCGCGGCAAATATATCCATTGAAAAACCGAATAACTACTCTTTCGTATTCAATATGAACGATACAGTTGCCCCGGTTTCTTCCATCGAAACAATCGGGATCGAATACCGTCTACCCGACATGCTGTTCATAAACGATACAACAAAAATCAATATCACCGCCGAGGACAGCGATGGGAGTGGAATAAAATATATCTATTATGACCTACAGCGGAATAATATCACAGGCGGTTGGAAGATATTCAACACTCCTTTCTCACCTGCAAAGAACGGTTCAGGCAATTATACCCTCTATTATTATTCCGTTGATTATGAAAACAATACCGAGACAACTATGAGAAAAAACATAACTGTGGATTATTCCACTCCGGATTTTCAGGGCGTGGAATTGGAAGGAGCCTACAGGTTTGATGACAGCCACATATGGAACGTCTCCAGAAATACGCTTTTTACCATTAATTTCACCGATGTCTCAGGTATCAATCATTACTGGACCGAATTCAATTATTCATATTCAATGGTGCCGGACACCTTCTTTTTTGACTGGGAGGTCCCCGACGGACCTTATAATATTACCCTGGGCGCCAAGGACAATCTGGGTTATAACCACAGCGGTGAAGAGCTTAAGGTATATCTGGATAACACGTTCCCGGTGGTGACGGAGTCCATTGATATATATTATGTGAACGGTGTAGACAATTATTTCTTCGTGAGAAACGATACACACTTTTCACTGGATGCAATGGATACTGCTTCCGGTCTGAAAATGATTTATTATGAGCTGGACAGCGTCGAACATCCCTACAATGAAACGCTAAAGATATCCATGGAAGGACTTTCCGAAGGGTATCATAATATGAAGATCGGAGCCGAGGACAATATTCTTAACAAGGGTAATTCCGTTATCACAGGCGCAAGACAGACGGGTGCATTTTATATTGATATATCACCCCCCACAGTCACCCCCCACTTTATAGGCGAATCGCATGAGTTATCAGGGACTGATGATGTATATATAAAGAGCAGCACGGTTATATCGCTTCAGGCGGAGGATGTCAGCGGATACAACCCACAGTCGGGAGTGAAAGATGTCTGGTACCATCTGGATGGAGGCAATTTCACCTGGGAGGACGAATTATCCATTTATAAACAGGGCGCACACAATCTTGTTTTTGGCGCCGTGGACAATATAGGGAACAATCATACCCAGGGAGAAATTACCATTGTATTGAATAACACGGTTCCCGCTCCACCCACTCTCAATATCCTGACGAACAGGACCCGTTACGAAAATATCAATATTGAAGGAAAGGCACCTGTTGACTGTACGATCAAGCTCATAGTGAACTACAAGACCGTGTACGAGGATATCATCCCGGACGAGGACGGTAATTTCTCAGTACCAATACTTCTCGCACCGGGTGAAAATGTTCTGACAGCCTATTCGGTGGATTATTTTAACAGGTTATCTCTTTCCACGACTCCGGTAATCATTGTGCTTGACAAAGAAGCGCCTCTTGTAACGGGTAGTACGCCTGCACAGGAAGCACTGGAATTAGCGGTGAGCACTCCTATCACGGTACGCTTCAACGAACCCCTGAGCGAGGCTACCGTCACAGTGCTGGTCTACAATGGAATGACGAATACATGGGAAATCGTGGAGGGCAACTCCGAGTATGTTCAGTGGAATCTATTTGCCAGTTTCATTCTTCCCGATGGCGAGACCCTGAGATATGAATCCAAATATCGGATAAAAGTGGACATGATAGACAATGCCAGGAATTTCGCTACCCACGAGTTTTACAACCGTAATGACAGGATCAGTTACAGTTTCATCACCAAGAACACGACACACATCTACAATCAGCTGAATTACGTAATCAAATCACAGAGTATCAATATTTCATATGAAAAATGGGGTGAAGAACTACTGAGATTTCAACTGTTGGCTTCGTTGGACAGCCCCTCAGCGCCGGTTCCGGAGTATTTTGTCTCAACTGGTGTGTATTTCAATGTAAGCCTGGACAGCCAGGTGAACTGGGTTGCGATCACACTCAATCTCAACCTTGATAAACTCAAAGGAAAACTACTCTATAAGCATCTCTGGGATATCAATAACCTATCATTTTACAAGATGGTCAATGGTGCATGGGAGGAATTAAACACTGCGAAGCTATCCACAACCTCATTTAAGTATTCCGTAAACAATCCTGGTGATACGACCCTGACGCTAGCAGCCTTTGCCCCCGATCTCGACTGGGACGGCGACAGGGAACCGATTCCCTTCGACCTTTTCCCGTTGGATAGGGACGAGTGGGCGGACAGTGACGGAGACGGCGTTGGGGACGAAGGCGATCCTGAACCTTACAATTCAAAATACAAAGCGGATGACGACGAGGACCACATACCCAATAGCTGGGAAAATTTTTACGGTCTGGATCCTTTCAACAGCATAGACGGTGATGATGACCTTGACGGCGACGGTCTTTCAAATCTTGAGGAGTACAAAGCCGGTACTCTGCCGAACCACTGGGATACTGACGGCGACGGGCTGCCGGACGGCTGGGAGATCACCGAATGGAGGATCAACGAGAGCGCAACTGCTTCACTGGATCCCCTCAGTGATAAAGAAGATAACGGTAGAAATGGCGATCCCGACGGTGACGGGGCGACTAATTACGAGGAATACCAACAAGATAGAAATCCTTTTGTCTCGGATCGACCCGTGAAATCTGAAGAAGAGAACGAACCAAATTATACCGTCATGATAATAATCATCGTGACACTCATTGTTCTTATTATACTTCTCGTGTATGGTTATTTCTACAAGAAGAGGAAGGAAAGGAAAGAGGCCGCCGAAGCGACATATTACGACCTTGAAGACCTCGGCACCGTGGAATTTCCCTCCGGAACCCGCTGGGGCGGCATGGAGCCAGCCGAGGTGTTCGAACTTGATTATCTGGACAGCAGCCCTGAGTTGTTCGATCTGGATTTCGGGGCCATGCACAAGGACATAAGCATTCTCGACGAGGAACTCTATGAGGACCTTCTTGAACAGTTCAATGTTTTCACAGTACCCGGGATAACTTGTTCCAATTGCGGCACCTCCGTGGATCTGGATGTTAAGAGCTGCCCGGAATGCGAAAGGAAGTTCGAAGAAGAGCCCGATATCGAGGCGGGGTTGGACGAAGACGAATTGGACAAGCTGCTTGGCAACCTGGAAACTGCGACCTGTTCCGAATGCGGTGAAAGTGTCTCACCAGAGGATAAGAAATGTGAAGAGTGCGGTTCGGTGTTCCTGGAGAAGGGAGAGATGCAGTGCTCTAATTGCAAAGGGATAATTGAGAAGGATGCTGTTGAATGCCCTCACTGCAGCTCTGAGTTTGAATAGAACCCTTTATTGGCTATATCATCGGAAAAGTATGGCGCGGTGAACAGGGTAGAAAAATATAATTCAGATTAAATATGAAAAACCACTTTTTAGACCCTCCCACCCAAATCCCCCCAAAAAGCGGCCTAAAACTACTTTTTTGGAAAAAGCAGCCCAAAAAAAGAAGAGAAGTGTGATTTCAAGATGGCAAAAAAGATGAGATTTCATACTTTATAGACAATGAAAAACCACTTTTTTGGAAAAAGCAGCCCAAAAAAGAAGAGAAATGTGGTTTCAAGATGGCAAAAAAGATGAGGTTTCATACTTTATAAACAATTCAAAAATGTAAGAAAAAGAAAATGGGGGGCAGGCCCCCCAATAATTCAAATATCCAAAATCAGTTATTACAGATGTGCCAGTAAACACCTTTTCCCTTTACTTTTTTCTTTTCGATGAACCCCAGTTTATTCATGTTGTTTACGTGATAATCTATCGACCGTTCTGATTTTTTCATTATCTCGGCGATCTTCCTGGTTGAACAGGGTTCTTCCTTGATAAGCTTGAAGATATTCTGCTGCATCGGCGTAAGCACCTTTGAGGGCATTTCCGTACCGGATGGATAATAGAATTTGAATATTCCATGAGGCTTTATTGAGATCAACCCTTCATCCAGCATCTTTTCCAGGTGATAACCCAATCCTCGTTTTGTCAGGTTCAATTTCCTTTTGATCTCACCGAAATGTTTACCAGGATTCTGTACAATGAAATTGAATATATTACATCGATTTTCATTGAAGATCCCATTGGTTTTCAACCTACTCATCCCCTGTTTTTTCCACATAAAAATAATGTTTTCCCTTCACCTGATCGATCCTGACATGCCCTGTCTTGATAAATTTCTTCATGTGATAGAAAATTGCCTGACGGGTCTTTCCACATTTTTTTACGACATCCATATAGGTGGAGCCGGGGGATTTATTCAGGATATCGAGAATCTCCTTCTGTTTAGGAGTGAGGCTTTTCGGGATATGATCATTTATAGCGGAGATCGGATAGAACCGCTTCCAGTAATCGTCGTACTTGGAAAATATCTTCTTACCTTCCTCCAGCTTGGCGATGTGATATGTCAATCTGCCCGATGTGATTTTCAACCGTCTCAGTATCTCACTGAAATGTATCCCGGGGTTCTTTTTTATGAAAGAAAGTATCTTTCGTCTCATCTGTTTTGCAATATCAAGTCTGTTCATTTTATTCCTCCGTTTTTGGTACTTTTTAACAATATTTTTTGCCAAATATCTATTTGCTATAACCCATTTATGTATAAATAAGACATTGGAGCATGTTTTTTACGAGTATTTATGTTTTTTGGAATGAAGTTTTTACTTTACAACGGGCGGGGGAGCGATGGGACTTATTGCGCAGAATGAATTTTTTTTAAGCAAAATACGAGGTAATTTCAGAGTTTCAGTTTATGATCTTTTAAGAGTCAAATACAGATCACTTTTATGATGAAGCCTAAAAACCCAAAAGATTTATAGTAATCCATCACCATCACTGGCTCGATACCATGGTGGAGCGAAGGTCGAAATCGAAAGCCGGAGATACTTGTTCCGTTGACAAGTGCGATGAACCCAGCAAGAGATCGCTTCCTCAAAAGAAGGTGCGGAAAGGCTTGCCGGAATTGAAGTTTACGGGGGTGGCCGGGAGAGTGCACCTGTGCCGGAAGCACTACAAGGAATACAAGAAGGCCACCAAGAGCGAGCGCACAATGAACCGGCTGGGTATGATGGGCGGGAAATAATTTTTATATATTGCAGCCGAACCCCCTGTGTTTGATTTTTTGCTTATTGAGAACGATTGGAACCCGTATACTTCAACAGATTTTATCATCAATATGGATCCAAAACTTGGTCTTACTACGAACAAAAATCCAGCAGCGTCGTTCCCGCTTCGAGCTTTCTCATTATTCTTTCCTCCGTCCAGCCGAACGGGATAAGCAGCGATTCAAGGGTCCTCGCAAGATGCAGTCTGTAGATATTCGAGTCATACTGTGTATCCGGCCGGATAAACTCTTCGGGAACCAGTCTCTTTCGGGGTTCGCGAGAGGTGGAATCAGTTATCACGAATTTAACTTTCTGCCCGGGTACCACCCTGATACCCTCGCCCTTCAGCACCGACAGGCAGCATCTTTGGTCATTCATGGTGGAGTAATCCGATAGTTCTTTCGATACCACCTTGCAGATCACGAGGTCAAGGACATCCACCTCTCGATCCTGCAGCATGCAGTCTGCTTCTTTTGCCAGTTCCAGGCATTCAGGAATGAGTTCCATTAAACGTTCTTTTGTGTCGGCCCTGCCCAGTATTTCCAGTATCCTCTCCTGAAAATCGCAGAAGAACTTTGGTGTGTCTCTCCTCCTGAGATGAACTCCCCTCACCTTGAAATCGCCGTTCTCGAACATACCGTAATACTTGTTCAGGGCTCCCGCCCCGTTGCTTTTATTGGGGAGAAACACTATCCATTTATAGGTGCCCTCTACCTCCATGGGTATTCCGATTCGCCTGCCGATAACTCCCGCCGCTTCCACGGCCTTCGCCGGGTCGCCCTTCAACCACAGGGAATCAACTATACCGTGGAGTATCTCAAGGCCGTGATCCTGCGCGACCTCCATGGCTTCCAGAAGTATTTCCCGTCCGTAAGCGGTTATTGCCTCGTGGCATTCTATCTTTCCGAATCTCGCATTCTTGTATCCCGTGTAACCGAAACATGTCACCAGAAGCCATTTGAATATGTTCGCGACATTCCCGGCTCGGGCGGCGTCGCTTCCCCCTGCTCTTGCTATGCGCTTGAAATGCACCCTTCGATGTATCAGTGGGGTTATCACCCTTTTAAGAAGCCCGTCTCTACGGCTGCAGATGTGATATCCCAGCACGGGAACCCGCTGTGACGAGTCGGGGCAGCAGCCGCAGAGCATGGTCTCCGGGGAAATGTTGTAATTTGAGATTATAAATGGATACAGAGATGTGAAGTCAAGCTCCGTAACGGTGTCGAATATACCCACTTTCGGGTCGAATATAAAACCCCCCCGGTCCGACCTTAAAAGATCCCTCGCAGTCTTGAAGCTCTCAGGCTGGTTCTTCTTCCACATTATCAGATAGCCGTCCTCCATGGCCTGGCGCATCTGCATTGCCGAGATGGCGGTTCCCGGTGACAGGCGAGACAACTGCTGGGATGCGATTCCCGAAAGCCTTGAGAGATCCACGAGGCCGGAAAGCGCGCTCTCCCGGTAAAAAAAAGACTGCCGGTCGATATGCGCCCTTCCCTTGAGACAGAAGGGGGCTGGCTTGTAAACGATCCTGCCGTAGGTGAAATACGACCGCTCGCGCGTGACTATGTCTTCTTTCACCTTGAGATCGCGGCCCAGGGACAACGGGTACCCCGCGCGAAGAGCACGGGCGTGCAGGTAGGGCATTAGAGAATAGTCGCCGCCGTCCGTAAATATAATGTCGGGGTCCGCTTCCTTCACGATATCGTCAAGGTTTCCCAGTATATCCCCGTCGTTTCCCGATAGCTTTTCTCCGCCTACGATCAGGCCCTTCACAGGCTTTTCGGTACGGCATAAACCAGGAAAATCTTTTTTTATTACGAGAGTGCGGAAATCGGGTACGGGATACTCCATGGACCAGCGATCATCCAAGAGTTCCAGTTCGTCCCCGATCTTCACCAGAGCATTGGGGAACAATCCCTTTTCGATAAGGTACCGGAAGGGCAGGGAAGGGTCAACGTTGTATAGCGTAAAATCCCGATACCGGCCCCGGGCGTCGATCTGCCTTGCCACGGACCCCATTGAACGATAGGAGTTGAAACCTATCTCAAGTACCTTTTTGGGCACACGATCCCGCAAATCGGTTAACTTTTCGATAACTTCCAGGTGTTTTATAGCTTGGTTACGATCCAGTTCGTCCCGGATCTTTTTCAGTTCGGGAATGCTCCCGCCTACATATATACGGGGAGTGAAATCCTCTTCCCGCCGCACAGCGCCCCTTTCGGTCAGAAGCCAGGTGACCATCAGGTTCTGCCGGTAGTCCGGGTAGACGTCGAATATCCAGCCTTCCACTGCCATCACCTCCTTCATGGTCATAATGCCGGTCGGGACAGTCCGTCCCAGTGAGCTTCAAATTCATCCAGTATCGTTTGATACGGCGGTACCGGTTTGTGATCCACTGCTACCCCCGCGCCAAGATCACTGAGCCGTATCCCTTTTCCCAGGCGGGCAAATCCGACATGGCGATGGCATACGTCCGTGAGGATATCCCCGAGATACCTCGTATGTGGTCTCATGATATCGCTTATAACGGTCACTAGGCCGAAGCGAGCCGTTAGCTCGCCTATGATGTGGGACGCTCGTCTCAACATCACCTTCGCCTCCTTGTGCCGCATGTCCCGGTCCTGATAGAGATACTGGATCCCGGAGACCACGAGCAGTGCGGCGTCCCGCACCCTTTCTTCGAGAGCATTGTCGATAATGGCGGACATCTGGTATGCCGTGAAGGCCCTGCACACGGAGACCCGCTCCAGCGCGTTTGCTGAGTTCATCCTGAACCTCTTCATTGTCTTGACCATCCGGTATGGGTTGAGCATATTGCAGCCGTCCACGTGCACCGCGCGGGACCTGAGATCCCGGAGTGCGGCTGCGATGATCTTGTACGTTACGTCGAAGAGGAAGGATGTGGAGGACTCTATATACGTTATGGTCCCGGGCTCAAGGGGCCCGAAGAACCGGTCCAGGCCCGGCTCCCCGAAGGATAAGCACGACGAAGTTCCCGTGGCCATTTTTTTTTTCATATTTAGACGACCGGCATGCATATCTCCCTCTGGCTACGCTGCTTACGGATCATCCGATTGAGGATATTGTCAATGGTGCGAATTTCGAGAATAATTCGAAGTTCGCAGCTTGACAATGTTCGCGGTATTGCGTGAAAGCGCAGATACCGCTGAATATATAAAACTAGAAAGAGGGTGGGTGAAAGTAAGATACAAATAACAGAGAGAGTCGCTTTTCGCATTAGAGTTTGCATGATCCTTTGGAATAATCTCCATCCGCATGAATGCTCAGCTAAGACGTTTTTATTCTTTTTTTCTTTTAATGGAACAGATTTATATATCTGCGTCGTGTATTGTTAAGTAGTCTACTATATTATACACGAGGGAGTCAAATGTTTGCTAATCGTAATGAAGAACTTGCAATTCTGAATGACACTCTTGAAAGTGGAAAAGCGGAGTTTGTAATAATTTACGGACGACGTAGAGTAGGCAAGACCGAATTGTTAAAACGGATCGTGACGGGAAAAGACAATGCGGTGTATCTACTGGGTAGAAGTGAAGCGCCTCAAGATATGCTCCGGAGATTTTCTCAATTAATTGCTGACAAACTGGATGACAGGAAATTGGCGAGATTTCCCTTCAAGAGTTTGGATGAAATGTTTTATTATGTCAATGAGCGGAGGAATATCATTCTGATGCTTGATGAATTCCCGTTCATGGTCTCAAGCGAACCGGGTCTACTATCGATTATGCAGGATTATTGGGACAATCATTTGAAAACGACCAACACCAAACTCTTTGTATGCGGCTCATCCATGGGGATGGTTGAGAGATTGCTGTTCGATTACAGTTCGCCTATTTACGGTCGGCGAACAAAGCAATTGAAAATTGAACCATTGAGATTTCCAGCCCTCACCCAATTCTTCCCTAAGAGTGACTTCGATGAGCTTCATAAGATATATTCCGTGCTGGGAGGAACCCCTGCTTACTTGTTGGAATATGAAGACGACATTTTAACAACCATAAGGAGAAAATTCCTACGTAAAGATCAGTTCTTACATAAAGATGCCGAATTCGTGCTGAGGGCGGAGCTGAGAGAGCCCCGTTATTATTTCTCGATCATACGTTCCATAGCATCAGGTAATACGTCTCTGGGTCGAATAATGAACGATACGGGTCTATCGAAAGATGTGGCAAGTAAATACGTTGCAACATTGCAGGATCTAGATATAATCAGAAGAGTTTGGCCAGTTACGGAGAGACCCAATACCAGAAAGGGGATATATAAAATAAAAGATAATTATTTCCGCTTTTATTTTCGATTTATTTTCCCCAATCTTGAATACGTCGAGATGGGGGAGATCGATTACCTGATGGAAAAGATCGAGCTGGAGCTCCCAATGTATCTCGGGAGGACTATGGAGGATCTGATCATAGAGGTTGTTAAAAAACACCATGATATTTTACCGTTCAAACCGACGAAGGTGGGGAAGTGGTGGCATAAGGAGGAAGAGATCGATCTTGTGGCAATAAATGAGCGTTCGGACGAGATATTATTCTGCGAGGTAAAATCGACAGGTGAAAAGATCGGGATAGCTGTTCAAAACGATCTGATTAGGAAGGCGAAAATGGTAAAATGGGGAACGAAAAATAAAAAGCGAAAAGAGTATTACATGTTGATCTCGAAAAGTGGTTTCAAAGAAAATATTGACGGGGCAATCTGTATCAAGGCTCAGGAATTCATAGAAATGAATCTGTCTACAGATGATAAATAATTGATATTCGCTAACTAATAGCACTTCTTTTATATTAGTCGTCGCAGTGTTGTATGTACGGAGTCCAACGTAACCATGAGTGTAGGTTATGTTCAGTTATCTATTTCGAACGATTCTTATGTCTAATGAAAACGATTAAAATGAGAATTATCGCAATCAAGAGAAAAATCGATACAATTAGCCAGATGTTAGAATTTTCCCTTATAACAATTCTCTCTTTTGGGATATCATCGTCAGTATTTTCTTGATGGGTATCGTCAGTAATATTTTGAGAATCATTATAAAAAGGAATAATTATAACTTCGACCACGCTACTATCCAAATTGTTCATATCATCCCAAACAGTCAGCTTTATTTGATATTTCATTGGAATATTGAAAACGAATGCCATCTGTTCTCCATAATAATAAAAATGTTCATGATCATAGTAAAAATCCCAGGTATAATTTACAATCACGACATTATCAGTACTATTCGAACCATCAATGATGATCTTTTTACCTTGATATTCAATAATATCTTCTCCCGGATCTGCGATTGGATTTGTTGAATCTAAAACGATAATTTTTATTTCATCTGAATCCCAATTTCCATATGAATCGGTAACATTTAGGGTGACAAAATATATTTCAGGGATTTTAATACTAAATGTCGAAGTCGAATTTGAAGAAATAATGCTCCAATTATTGCTAAAAAGCCAAGTATAATTTTCAATACCTACATTATCAGAAGATTTCAATCCATTTAGAGTAATAATGGCTCCTTGACTGACCGAAATGTTCTCTCCTGCATCGGCATAGGGTTTTGTCTTGTCAATAACTGTAATATGTTTATTTACATAATTCCAATTGCCCTGAGCATCATATACCATAAAGCTAATCTGTCCGTCCCCGACGGCACTGAAATTATATGTACATATCGAACCATATCGATAATCAACCTTATCTTGAAAGGAAATCACCCAAGTGAAATTAACAACTCCGATATCATCACTACTTCCTCTACCATCTAATGTCATTAATTCATACTGATAAATAATTTCTTTAATATCCTCATCACTGCTGTGGGACGGATTGAATCAACAACAGTTACAATTAACGTATCGGTATCCCAATTATTCCAATAATCGGTCACTTTTAGTGTAACTTCGTATTCCCCAATTTCGGTAAAATGAAATATTGGGTTAACTCCATTCATATAATTCATATGTGGAAGAGCTCAGTACATCGGGTACTCTTTAAAGTTATTAAAATCAGAGCCCACTTATTTTCTTTTTAGGTTCAGTACATCGGGAACTTTTCACGTCATAAATTT
>Ga0187827_10000749_pt1 | contig 49818 bp, 48 predicted proteins | sample ETNtaG_39_FD_167969 | JGI IMG/M metagenome (GOLD analysis project Ga0187827, IMG submission 167969) | Marine microbial and viral communities from oxygen minimum zone, Eastern Pacific Ocean - ETNP2014_SV_150_PacBio MetaG (Illumina Assembly) | ecosystem: Environmental > Aquatic > Marine > Hypoxic...
AATTAGTATGTTTATATTTTATCCTTCATTAATTATTAATATAGGTTCCGATATTAGTATTGAATTTTTCAATAATTGATGAACCACAGTAAAATTGAAAACATCTTACAAAACAATAGTTGTAATTATATTCATCTTAATTCAACGACATCAACAATGGATGATGCTAAAAAATATTTAGAGAAATTTCATTCAAATGTAGTTATTTTAGCTGAGGAACAAAAAAATGGAAAAGGTAGAAGAGGAAATATATGGATTAGTCCTCCAGGCAATTTATACTGCTCAATAGCTCTTAATAATACTATTCCGATTAATGAATATTATTTGTTTAGTATGCTAACAGCGGTATCTGTTAAATCTACATTAGAAAATTTCGGAGCAAATGAAATTAAATTTAAATGGCCAAATGATTTTTTTTTTAAAAATCATAAATTTGGCGGTATGATTTTAGAAACACATAACTCTAAAAAAAATGATAAATATGTCATTATAGGAATAGGAATTAATTTTTCTTCATCTCCGTCAATTGACGATCACAAAACCACTTTTATAAAGAAATTTGTTAAAATAAATACTAAGTTAATTTTTCTTTATAATTTTTTAAATAATTTTTTCTTTTATTGGCGTAACCACAATGAACGAAAGAAAGAGATTTCTTCTAAATTTTATAACTCATTGATGTTTTTAAATGAGAAGATTGAAATTAATACTGGTAATAATCGGAGTATTCAAGGGATTTTTAAAGGAATTAAATATGATGGTTCATTAATCTTAGATAAAGATAATGAATTAGTTTCTATTTATTCAGGAAACATTAAAATATGATTGTTATAGACATAGGAAATACCAATATTGTTATAGGTATATATGTAAAATCAAAATTATGTCGCATTTATCGTTTTGAAACAAAATCAAAAAAATTTCTTAACAGAATAAAAAAAACAATAAATAAAAATATAATTGACAAATATAAAATTGATTATAATTTATGCGTTGTCTCATCCGTTGTACCTAAAGTTAGCAAAACTATTGTTAATTTTTTTAAAAAAATTGGTTTGAAAGTTTATGAGATCAATTATTTAAATATTCCGACTAATGTAAAATTTAAAATTAATAATCCGAAAGAACTAGGCAATGATCGCATTGCAAATACTATTGCGGCAATTGAAAAATATGGTAAAGACTGCTTAATTCTGGATTTTGGCACAGCAACAACTTTTGATATAATAAAAAATAACGTTTATCAAGGAGGTATTATAGCTCCCGGCGTTACTATTTCTCACGACACTCTTGTAAATAACGCATCACAATTAAATAAAGTTTCAATTTCTAAAACAAAAAAAATAGTTGGTAAAAATACTATTCAAGCAATGAAAAGTGGTTTTTATTGGGGATACACAAGTTTGATAAACGGAATCATAGAAAAAACAATAAATGAAAAAAAATATTTACCTACTTTAATCTTAACAGGTGGCTTAGCGATTACTTTTAAAGATCAGATAGAAATGAAATGTTATCATGAGCCTCATTTGACTTTACAAGGTTTGTATCTTATTGGCTTAAAAAAAAATGCATAATACCAATCATCCTTTTGTATTTCCCAGCAAAGGTGTTTATTTTGTGTCACTTGGAGGAATAGGTGAAATAGGCGCAAATTGTTATTTATATTCTTGTGATGGGAAATGGGTAATGATTGATCTTGGCCTTGCTTTTGCGGATGAAAAATATCCAGGAGTCGATCTATTAGTTCCAAAACTTGATATATTAGATAAATTATCCAATCATCTTGAAGCAATCATTATTAGCCATGGCCATGAAGACCATGCTGGCGCCGTAGCATTTTTTGCGGATAAAATTCATTGCCCGGTTTATGCCACAGGTTTTGCAAGATCATTGATAGAAAGTCGATTAAAAGAATTTGGAAAATCAGACGAAGTAGACTTAATTCCAATCAATCCAAAAAAAAATATAACTTTAAATAATTTCGAAATACGATTTATTTCAACCACTCATTCAATTCCTGAACCATATTCAATAATAATTAACACAAATTATGGGAAATTATTGCATACTGCAGATTGGAAAATTGATTCCAATCCTCTTTTAGGCGATCAATTTAATTCTCAAGCTTTTAAAGATCTTGGCAATGAAGGGTTGCTTGCTTTAATTGGTGATTCAACAAATGCTGATATTCCTGGATTTTCAAAATCAGAATCTGAGGTCAGAAAAGAATTATCTGGGATTTTTTCTCGATACAACCAAAGAATAGTAACTACCTGTTTCTCATCCAATATTGTCAGGATGGAAAGCATTGCAGTTGCTGCAAAAAAAAATAACAGGAAAGTTGCCTTGGTTGGGAGAAGCATGAGAAAAACAATTGAAGCTGCTGTTAAAAGTGGTTTTATTGAGAATTTAACAAATTTTATTACTGAGGAAGAGGCATCTTACATACCAAGGGAGAATCTGGTTGTTATATGCACTGGAAGCCAAGGTGAAAAAAGATCTGCCTTGTATCGTATTGCTTATAATTCACATAGACACATACATCTAGAAAGTGGTGATTTAGTAATTTTTAGTTCTCGGGATATTCCAGGGAATGAAAAATTAATTAATAATTTAAAAAATTTACTCATAAAACAAAGAGTTGAAGTTATTACAAATACTGACGATTTAGTACATGTATCAGGTCATGGGTACGCAGAAGAAATTAAAAAAATGTATGATTGGACTAGACCATACATTTCTATACCAGTACATGGCGAGCCAAAACATCTTGTTGCCCATTCAAAACTTGCGCAGTCAAGTCAAGTTCCATTTACTAAGATTTTAGAAAATGGAAAATGTATGAAACTTGCCCCTGATGAGCCAAAATTTTATGGAACTATTGAAACAGGAAAAATGTTAGTTGAAGGAAAAAAACTATATGATTCTGATTCAAGTTTTATCAAAGATAGAAGGAAATTTTCTTTTGAAGGTATAATATTAGTTTCTATTATTATTTATCAAGATTTTACTCTTCACAAAGACATAAAAATATCTTTTAATGGTTTGCCAGCTCATCAATATGTAAATATTGTTAACATTTTTAAAGAAATATTTGTTAAAGAATTTTTATTAATGAATAATGAAAAAAAATCATCTGATTTAATAGTAGGTGACTTAATTAAAAAAATAATTAGAGGAATAATAAGGCAAGATTCCAATAAAAAACCTGAAGTTAACTCGCATATTATGAGAATATAAATATGCCTAATTATAAATTCCCCTGTATTTTTTTTAATCAAGTTCTGTATGGAAATATTTATTAAAAACATATATTCGTCACAAAACTGTAATATCTACTGCGATATACGAATTATTATGGTAATTTTACTTAATTATTTTATTAAGATATGAAATTTTCAAACTATTTTAGCCCAACTTTAAATGAAAATCCTGCTGAGGCTGAAATAATATCACACAAGTTAATGATACGTGCAGGATTAGTTAATCAAGCAAGCACTGGTATATATTCCTGGCTTCCTCTAGGTTTGAAAGTTTTAAAAAAAATAGAACAGATAGTTAGAGAAGAGCAAAAAAACGCAGGAGCCATAGAAATATTGATGCCAACAATTCAGTCAGCTGATTTATGGATTAAGTCAGGACGTTATAAAGATTATGGAAAGGAAATGTTGAGAATACAAGACAGGAGTGGAAGAGAAATGCTTTATGGACCCACTAATGAAGAATTAATAACTGACATTTTTCAATCGTATGTAAATTCATACAAAGAACTTCCACTAAATCTTTTTCACATACAATGGAAATTCAGAGATGAAGTTAGACCTAGGTTTGGCGTAATGCGTGGAAGAGAATTTTTAATGAAAGATAATTACTCGTTTGATTTATCTCAAGAAGAAGCAAAAATTTCTTATGATAAAATGTTTACAGCATATATTAAAACTTTTTTGAGAATGGGATTAACACCTATTTCTTTAAGAGCTGACACAGGTCCAATTGGCGGAGATTTAAGTCATGAATTTCAAATTCTTGCTAAAACTGGTGAAAGTACATTGTATTACGATAAAGAACTTGAAACATTAGATCCAGAAAAAATAGAACCAGAAAAACTTCAATCGTATTATGCTGCTGTTGATGATATTTATGATGAAAAAAATTGTCCAATTAATCAAGATCAACTTAAAATATCAAAAGGGATAGAAGTAGGGCATATTTTTTATTTTGGCACTAAGTATTCAGAAAAGCTGGGAGCTTATATACAAGATAATAAAGGTGAAAAAAGACTTGTTCATATGGGTTCATATGGAATAGGAATTTCAAGGCTTGTAGGAGCCATTATTGAAGCTTTTCATGATGATAGAGGTATTATATGGCCAATACCTGTAGCTCCATTTCATATATCACTTATAAACTTAATGACTGAAGATGATAAATGTAATGAAGTGTCTGAAAATCTTTATAATAATTTATTAAATAAAAACATTGAAGTTTTATTTGATGATAGAAAATTTAGCATAGGAAAAAAATTATCTGATAATGATTTAATTGGCATTCCTTATCAAATTATAATTGGCAAAAGAGACCTTAAGGAAAATCTAATTGAGGTTAAAGATCGTAAAACCTATAAATCTCAAAAATTAGATCCAGATCAAGCATTCAATTTTTTAATCAACGAAATTAATTCAAAAATATAACTGTGCTATCAACTTATGAACGTTTATTAGTTAAAAGATTTCTTTTTTCAAAGAAAACAGATGGATACATATCTGTTTTTTCTTGGTTCTCTGTAATTGGGATAATGATCGGGGTAGCAGCTATTATTATTGTAATGTCTGTTATGAATGGTTTTAGAGAAGAACTAACCACAAGACTTCTAGGCATCAATGGTCATTTGAATATTTATAGCCAAAGTGGTCAAATTGCACATAATGAAATAAAACTAATAAACAAACTTAAGATAAAAAATATAAAAATTTTTCCATTAATTGAAACACAGGCTTTATTAATCAGTAATGAGACATCAAAGGGAGTTTATCTAAGAGGTTATGAAAATATAGATCTAATGGACACTCATTTTTTAAACAATAAGATTGTTAAAGGCAACCTATTCACAGATAACCCCAATGATATTGTAATCGGATATGCTTTGGCTAATAGACTAGGATTGGCAATTGATGAAAAAATTAAAATTGCAATACCCAAAACTGATAAAACAATTTTTGGAAATATTCCTAGATTTAAAACATTACAAATTACAGGTATTTTTAATGTTGGTATGTATGAATATGACTCCAACTTTGTTTTCACTAATCCCGTTATTCCCAGAAAACTTTTGATGATTGAAGATAATAATTACAATAAAATAGAGCTGTTTATTCAAGATCCAAACAACATTGAACAAGTGCAGTTAAAAATTAATAATAAAATAAAAACTATGAACAATCAGCTTTATAGCTTGTCTTGGAAAGAAAATAATTCATCTTTAATAAATGCTTTAAACGTTGAAAAAAATGTAATGTTTTTAATTCTTACCTTAATTATTTTAGTAGCCTCAATGAATATAATTTCTGGTTTAATTATTTTTGTAAAAGAAAAAAATAAGGATATCGCAATTTTAAAAACAATTGGATTAAGTAATTCTAGTCTTATGAAAATTTTTATGTCTATAGGATTATTAATAGGTTTAATCGGCACCTCTCTTGGGGGATTTTTAGGTGTTATTTTTTCATTAAATATTTCATCAATTCAAAATATATTAGAAAAATTATTCAAAACAGATTTATTTGCTAAAGAAGTTTATTATCTGTCATCTTTACCTTCTCGTCTTGATCAAATTGAAGTTTTATATGTTGTTCTGATTTCTTTGATTATTTCTCTATTTGCAACTGTTTTTCCAGCTTATAGATCTTCATTAATAGATCCAATTAAATCATTAAAAAATGATTAATAATATTATTAATATTGAGTATTTAAATAAAAGTTATTCTTTAAAGAATTCTAATCTCTTAATATTAGAAAATGTTAATTTTGAACTTCAAGAAAGTAGCGTTGTTTCTGTTATGGGTCCCTCAGGTTGTGGAAAATCTACTTTCTTGAATATTATTGGATTGTTGGATTCAGAATTTGAAGGAAAATATGATTTATTAAATAAAAATGTAATTAACTTATCAGTTAATGAAAAAAATTTATTTAGAAATAATTCTATTGGATTTGTTCATCAATTTTTTCATTTAATTTCAGAATTAACTGTATTGGAAAATATAGCTTTGCCGAAAATGATTCAAACTAATAACACAAAAGAATCAATTGTTTCTGCTAAATACCTAGTAGAGAAATTTGGCCTCATAGAAAGAATTAATTTTAAACCCTTTAATTTATCAGGCGGTGAACAACAAAGGGTCGCCATTGCCAGAGCTTTAATAAATAATCCTCAAATTATTATAGCAGACGAAATGACAGGTAATTTAGATGAAGAAACATCAGATACTATATTTGATTTTTTTCTCAATGAGATTAGAATCAATAAAAAGTCACTTATTTATGTAACACATAATGAAAAATACGCTAGAAAAGCAGATATCAGATACGTCATTTCAAAAAGAAATATTATAAATATATGACACCCTATCCTTATATTCACTTAAGATTACAATCTTCGTATTCACTTGCTGAAGGAGCCATAAAAATAAAAAGAATTGCTGAATTGGCAAAGAAAAATAATATGCCATCAATTGCATTAACAGATAACAATAATCTTTTCGGAGCACTTGAATTTTCACTTGAATGTGTAAAATACGGCATACAACCTATCATAGGATCATCTTTGAATTTATTGGATGTTCAAGAAAATCATAATTCCTCACAAATTAATTTGTTAGTAAGAAATAAAGAAGGTTATAAAAATTTATTATATTTATCATCAATAAGCCATACAAAACAAAATAATATTGTGGGCATAAGGATTGAAGATCTAAGAAATCATGCAAATGGATTAGTTTGCTTTATCGGAGGTCAATTAAATCCTTTATTTATGTTAAGATTACAAAATAAGACTAAAAAAATATATGGTTTTATAAATATTTTTTTAGATATTTTTTCAGATAGTTTTTTTTTCGAAATACAAAGAATTAATGACAGTCAGTTAGATGAATATGAGAATGATTTTATTGATTTATCAACAAAATATAAAATTCCTTTAATTGCATCCAACAATGTTAAATTTGAAAAAGCTAGCGACCATTATGCTCATGATGCGCTATTATGCATTTCTCAGAAAGCGACTATAAATCAAGACAATAGGATATTTTCTAATCCTGAGACATATTTTAAATCATCAGAGCAAATGTACGAATTATTTCATGACATACCTGAAGTAATTGAAAATAATTTTAACTTAGCTTTAAAATGTCAATTTTTTCCAAAAGAAATTTTCCCCAAACTTCCAAAATTTTCAAATGTTGAGGGGCTCAGTGAAAATGAGCTATTAATAATAAATGCCCAAAGAGGTTTGGCAGAAAGAGTAAGATCATATAATCTTTCTGAAGAACCATATAAAAAAAGACTAAACTACGAGTTAGAAATAATCAGTAAAATGGGATTTGCTGGTTATTTTTTAATTGTTGCTGACTTTGTTAATTGGGCTAAAAAAAATGAAATCGCAGTTGGTCCCGGAAGAGGTTCTGGGGCAGGAAGTCTTGTTGCTTGGGCCCTTATGATAACTGACTTAGATCCAATAAAGTACGGACTTTTATTTGAACGTTTTTTGAACCCCGGAAGGGTTGAGATGCCTGATTTTGATATAGATTTTTGTCAAAACAGAAGAGATGAAGTCATTGAATATGTAAGCAATAAGTATGGAAGTGATTGTGTTGCTCACATAATTACATTTGGCACATTAGCTTCTAGAGCTGCTATTAGAGATGTTGGCAGAGTTTTAGAAATTCCCTATTCAGAGGTTGATCAATTTGCAAAACTTATACCTTATAATCCCAATCCTACGAGCTCTTTAACTTTAGAGGAATCGATTAATTCTGACAAAAATTTAAAGGAATATGTAAACAAAGATGAACGAATATCAAACATTGTAGATATTAGTTTAAAATTAGAAGGTCTGCATAGACACGCATCAACTCATGCAGCAGGAGTTGTCATTGGAGATTCGAATTTAATGAACAGAGTTCCCTTATATAAAGATCCTAACACTTCTGTTAATGCTACACAATTTTCAATGAAATATGTTGAAAAAACAGGACTTATAAAATTTGATTTTTTAGGCTTAACAACCCTTTCAATCATTCAGGATACTATAAAATTAATTCATAAAACAAACAAAGAATTTAATTTAAGAAAAATTTCAATGGATGACAAGCAGACATATAATCAACTAAGCAAAGGTGATGCTGTTGGCGTATTTCAATTAGAAAGTTCAGGTATGAGCAGTGTTTTAAGGCAACTTCAACCAGATAGATTTGAAGAAATTATTGCTGTTGTAGCTTTATTTAGGCCTGGCCCTATGGAAAATATACCTTCCTTTTGCAATAGGAAGCATGGAAGAGAAAAGATTGAATATTTACATCCTTTATTAGAAAAAATTTTGAAAGAAACATACGGAATCATTGTTTATCAAGAACAGGTGATGCAGATAGCACAAATTTTATCAAATTATACTCTTGGCGAAGCTGATTTGCTCAGAAGAGCAATGGGAAAAAAAATTCAAAAAGAAATGGATGATCAAAAAAATAGATTTGTAGAAGGTTCTAAGAAAAATGGAATTAATGTTGGAGAAGCTTTGATCATTTTTGATTTAGTTGATAAATTTGCGGGATACGGTTTTAATAAAAGCCATGCAGCAGGATACGCGCTGCTTGCTTATCAAACAGCATATCTTAAAACTAATTTTCCATATGAATTTATGACAGCATCATTGAATTATTCAATAGATCGAACTGACAGAATTATTTTACTAAAAAAAGAATTAAGTAAATTAAATATTGTATTAAAAAAACCAGATATTAATTATTCAAATTCAAAGTTTTCAATTGAAAAAGTTGAAGGCACAAGATCTATTAGATTTGCATTGGGCGCAATCAAAGGTGTGGGGGTTGGGTCAATGAACAATCTTGTAAGTGAAAGAGAATCAAATGGAAAATATAGTGATATTATTGATTTTATGAATAGGTTAAAAGGAGACGTTATTAACAAACGTCAACTTGAAAAACTGATTCAATCTGGTTCTTTTGATTCTATATATAAAAATAGATCTAAATTATTTATAAATGTTCCAAATTTTGTTGAAATTTTTGGCGGTATTCATAATACCAATGACAACCAAACATTTCTTTTTGAGATAGAAAAATTATCATTTGAAGATAAAAATATATTTAATCAAGAAACTATTGAATGGTCTTCATCAGATTTATTAAAAAATGAGCTTGAAGTATTAGGATTTTATTTTTCTAATCATCCTCTATCTCTTTATCCAAAAAATTATTTTGTGAAAAATAATATTGTTGATTTTGATTATGTTATTGCTGATAGTGATATTGATCATTCAAAAGTTGTAGGAGCTATTTTAGATATAAAAGAAAGATCGAACAGAGATGGAAGAAAATACGCTTTCTTGACTATATCAAATTCCAAAACACAATTTGAACTATCTATTTTTAGTGATAAATTAAGAGAATTTAGGCATTTGATTAAAGAAGGAAATGTATTAATTTTTCACATAGATATTTCAAGAGATAATGAAAATATTCGAATGATAATTAGAAAAATAGAAGATTTAGACAGAGTGTTTTCTAATCAAAGACAAAAGTATAATGTTTTTTTGTCTGATATAAGCGATTTGAAATTGATTGATTCTTTACTGAAAAATTCTGATAATAATTTAAATGATCTTTTTATTTTTTATAATAAAAATAATAAATTAGTTTCTTTAGATTTTTCAAAAAATTATGAAATATCTAATTATTCTTATTTAGATCAACTTAATGAAGCAAAAAAAATTGATTATTCTATTGATTTTTTATAAATTTCCTTGAAATTTTGTTTTTTTTTTAGTAATTCACCTCAAAATTAATCTTAACACACAGAAAAAACCGGTGTTTTTGTTTCTGTGGAGGTTTAACCGGAGAATATAATGAATTTACCAAAAGTTACAATTGAACAACTTTTAGAAGCAGGCGTTCATTTTGGACATAATATTAGAAGATGGAATCCAAAAATGGAGCAATATATTTTTGGCGTACGCAATAAAATACATATAATTGATTTAAGGATAACATTGCCATTAATTGATGCTGCTTTGTCAAAACTTCATGAAATTGTATCTAGGTCTGGCAAAGTATTAATAGTTGGCACTAAAAAACAATGTTCAAAAATAGTAAAAGAATTGTCTTTGGAGACAGAACAATACTTTGTAAATAAAAGATGGCTGGGGGGGACGCTCACTAATTGGAAGACAATTTCTAATTCCATAAATAAATTAGAAGAGTTAGAAATTATACTTAACGATAATAATTCAAAAAATAAACTATCAAAAAAAGAATTGCTAAACTTATCTCGTGAAAAAGATAAACTCATATCTAATATAGGTGGCATCCGCACTCTTGCAGGTAAACCAGATATTTTAGTAATATTTGATATTGTAAAAGATAAATTGGCGGTTTTAGAGGCAAATAAACTCGGTATTCCTGTTATAGCTATAGTTGATACTAATGCCGATCCTGATCTAGTAGATTATCCAATACCAGGAAATGATGATGCAATCAGATCTATTAATTTATATATTGAATTATTTAAATCAACAATATTGGATGCTAAAGAACTATTAAAAGATTTGGAAGTTAAAAAAATAAAAGAGACTGAATTAAAATCAGAAAATAATTCCACCCCTATACCATAAAAAAAGAATTAAATTATTAACAGATATGTCTAATTTAATAGATAACATAAAAAATTTGAGAAAAATAACTGGAGCTGGTTTTTTAGATTGTAAAAAAGCACTTGAAGAAAGTGATAATAAAATTGAAAAATCAATTGTTTTTTTAAGAAAAAAAGGATTGGCTAAAGCTTCTAATAAATCATCTAGGGAGACAAAAGAAGGTGCCATAGGTGTATATATGAACAATTCAATTGCAATAATGTTGGAAGTTAATACAGAAACAGATTTTGCTGCAAAAAATTCTATTTTTTTAGATTTTGTAGATCAAATTGGTCAATATGCGTTAAGTGTTAATAATACTTCAATTTTGAAACTAGATAAATTTTTAAATCATTCATTTGATGGTAAAAAAATTTCAGAATATTTTACTGAAATTATTGCAAAAATTGGTGAAAACATTGTTTTAAAAAGATTAAGTTTCATTAATAAGAGCCTAGACTCAGAATTTTTTTCATACATACATAATCCATACAGATCTAATATTGGAAGAATATGTGTTATTTTGCAAGCAGAGGTTAATAATAAAGAAGATGCTAAACAATTTGGAAAAAATTTATGTATGCATATTGCTGCTAGCAAACCTCTTGCTTTAGATATTGATAAATTAGATATTTCTTTAGTTGAAAAAGAAAAAGATATACAATTAGCTACAATTAAATCTTCAGGTAAAGCAGATAATATAATTCAAAAAATATTGGAAGGCAAAATGAATAAATTCTTTTCAGAAGTAACGTTGTTAAACCAACCATACATTTTTGATACTGACAAGAATGTAAGAGTGGCAGTCTCAGAATTTTCTTCTAATAATTTATTTAATATTATAAATTTTGAACTTTTTGTTCTTGCATCTTAATGATTGAAAATAATAGAATTCTACTAAAAATATCTGGAGAGGCCTTAATGGGAAATAATCAATTTGGTTTAGATATTAAAACAATAACATACATAGCTAATGAAATAAAAGAAGTGTATAAAAATAATTATGAAATTTGTTTAATTATTGGCGGTGGCAATATATTTCGCGGCATTCAAGGCGCATCAGAGGGTATAGATAGATCAACCTCGGATTTTATGGGTATGTTAGCAACCGTTATAAATGCTTTGTCAATGCAGAGTGCTCTTGAAAAAATTGATGTCCCCACCAGAGTTCAATCAGCAATATCAATGTCTCAAATAGCAGAACCATATATTCGAAGAAAAGCAATTAGACATTTAGAGAAAAGAAGAATAGTTATTTTTGCAGCAGGTACTGGAAATCCTTTTTTTTCTACAGATACAGCAGCGGCCTTAAGGGCTTCAGAAATGAATTGTAGAATAATAGTTAAGGGTACTAAGGTTGATGGAATTTATGATAAAGATCCAATTACTAATGGAGATGCAAATTTCTATAAAAAAATTTCTTATTTAGAGGTTCTAAACAAAAACTTGAGAGTTATGGATAGTACTGCAATTAGTCTTGCGAAAGACTCAAAAATCCCAATTATCATAGCTAATTTAGGTACAAAAAATTCTATTTTAAATGCTATTAGAGGTATAGGAAAATTCAGTATAATCAGTTAATATGAAATTGTGACGGAATCAAATATAATAATAGAAAGAATGGATAACGCATTGTCTTTTTTTGAGAAGGAATTAACTTCTGTTAGGACTTCACGAGCGAACATATCCATGCTAGACAATATTCAGGTTGATTCTTACGGGACAAGAACTCCAATTAACCAACTTGGGAATATTAGTGTTCCTGATTCAAACTTGATCACAATTCAAGTTTGGGATGTAAATTTAATTAAACCAATAGAGAGTGCCATTTTAGAATCAAATCTTGGAATAAATCCACAAACGGATGGTCAATTAATACGATTACCAATACCAAAATTAAGTGAAGAAAGAAGAAAAGAACTTGCAAAAGTTATATCTAAGTATTCTGAAAGTTCAAAAATCACTATTAGAAATATTAGAAGAGAAATAATAGACTCTACCAAAAAAGAGGAAAAAGACAAAAATATATCCCAAGATGAAATGAAAAAAATATTATCTGATATTCAAAAAATTACTGATGAATATATGTCAAAAATTGATTTAATAACAACCAATAAACAAACTGAAATATTAAAAGTATAAATTGTTGTCATCCAATAAAATAAATCATCTTGCTATGATCATGGATGGAAATAAAAGATGGGCGGATTTACATGGAGCAAGTTTAAAGGAAGGTTATCAAAAAGGTTTAAATAAACTAAGAGAGATAATTATTGTTTGTTTGGAACAAGAAATAAAATATCTTACTGTATATGCACTTTCTACTGAGAATATGAAGAGAGATTCAGTTTCTATAATTTTTGATATTATTATAAAACAAAGTAAAAAAATTATTGAAGAATTTAATTTCAGTAAAAATGTTAGAGTTAGAATAATTGGAGAGAGAGAGAAAATACCTCAAAATATTAAAAAAGAATTTCTGAGAATTGAAAAAGAAACCCAAAAAAATAATAAATTAAAACTAAACATAGCTTTTAATTATGGAACAGATGTAGAATTTCTAAGAATTGTGAAACAAATTGTAAGTTCAGATGGGAATAATAAAGAAAATAAAATTACATATGCTTTGTTAAAAAAATATATGTATTTATATGGCTGTCCCGACCCAGATCTCTTAATTAGAACAGGCGGATTTCAAAGGTTGAGTAATTTTATACTTTTAAATATAAGTTATACCGAAATTTTTTTTACAAAAACATTGTGGCCCGATCTAAGTAAAATCGAGTTATTAAATATATTTGATAAATTTTCTAAAATAGAAAGAAAATATGGACTTTAAGAATTTATTGATTAGGCTTTTTACAAGTTTATTTTTAATCTTTTTTTTTCTTATTTTTATGTTTTATTTAGAAGAATATATTCCTTTCGGAATTATTTTAATTTACTCGTTGATTTTCTATGAAATAATTTTTTTTTTTAAAAATAAAAAAAGAAGATCTTTTGTGTTATTTTTGTACGTTTTGATTTCATTAATTTCCATTGAAATATATATAATTTATTTTTATGAAAAAGTTTTATTTTTGTATTTTATTTTATTAATCTCTTGTTTTGATATTTTTTCATATATATTTGGTTCATTATTTGGAAAGAAAAGAATCTTGCCTAAGATTAGTCCAAATAAAACAATTTTTGGAGTAGTTGCAGGTTTGCTTCTTACACTAATTATTTCTTTATTATTTAATAATTTATTTTATATATTTACATTCAGGACAACAATGTTTTTTAGTACTTTAATAATTCTGTTCGCTTTTTTAGGAGATGTTATTGAATCATCTTACAAAAGACGTTTTGAAATAAAAAATTCTAGCAATATTTTACCTGGACACGGAGGAATTTTTGACAGGTTAGATAGTTTTGTAATGGGCTCAATAGCAATGTTGATTTTTAATTATTTTATATGAAAAAAGTAAAATATTTCAATTTATATGGGAGTACAGGTCAAATTGGCTCTAAATCATTACAAATAATAGATCGGTATTTTCCATCGATTAAAATTAATTTATTAGTTGCTAATAAAAACTACAAAAAATTATTAAAACAAGCAATTTCTTATAAACCTAAATTTATTTCTATTAATGATGAATCGAAAATTAAATATTTAAAAGAAAATATTAATAATAAAGAAACAAAAATTATTAATTCGAGTGAATTATTTCATCTAATTAAATATTCAAATTCGGATATTTCTATCTTAGCAATATCTGGTTATAAATCATTAGAATATCTTACACCAATATTTCATAACACTAATACATTAGGAATAGTTAATAAAGAATGCATAGTATCTGCAGGACATTTATTTCATAAAATTAATAAAAAAAATAAAACTAAAATTTTTCCTTTAGATTCTGAACATTACTCCTTAAAAAGTTTGTTTAATTTATCTAATTATGATGAATTTAAAAAGATTTATATAACTGCTTCAGGGGGGCCTTTTTTAAAAAATAAGTTTAGTGAAATTAAAAATATTTCATTTAAACAAGCAAAAAATCATCCAAAATGGAAAATGGGTTATAAAAATAGTATTGATTCGGCAACTTTAGTGAATAAATGTTTAGAATTAATCGAAGCACATTATTTATTTAATTTGCCATACGATAAATTAAGAATGCTAATCCATCCTGAGGCACTAGTTCATTCAATTATTGAATATAATAATTACACTTCAGTAATGAATTATTTTTATCATAATATGTATATTCCATTGTTTAATTTTTTTAGTGAATCTATTAATGAAAAAAAATATCCAATTTTAGATTGCAAATATTATTTTAATAAAAATAGTAGTTTGAATTTTTTCAAACCAAATTCAAAACAATTTCCTATTTTGAAAATATTTAACGAAATTGAAAAATCCCCAATTAATTTGATAAAATTTAATTGCGCTAATGAATTTGCTGTTAATTTATTTGCTAAAAAAAAGATAAATTTTGGTAATATACATAATATTATTGCAAATTCGCTATCATTAGATTTAAAATGCCAAGTTAATAATGTTAAGAATATAATTGATTTTCAAAATAATTTCATTGAAATTTTGAAATCTAAATTTTAATAATTGCAAGAAACTATGAAAAAAATTTTATTAACATTAATTATAATTTTTGTCTCAAATATTTCTTATGGACTATCGCAAAAGAAAATTGTTATTAAAGGTAATGAATATATTGATGATGAAGCAATTTATTCAATAATAGGTGAAGATTTTAATTTAGGTTCCGATTCTCAAAAAAATAAAATTATAAAATCTTTATATAATACTGGTAATTTTATTAATATAATAATTGAGGAAAAAGAGGAGAGCTTTATCATCAGTGTTGAAGAGAACCCAAAAATTGATAAGGTTTCCTTTAATGGTATCAAAAGATTTAAAGAAGAAGAGATTTTTGAATTTTTTAAAAAAGATGAATATTTTAGATTCTACAATAGCAATAGCATAGATAGATTTATTAATGAATTTAAACAAATATATTATTCATTTGGTTATAATCAAATTAATATTGAATATGATATTGTGGATCATCAAGATAAAGCAGACTTTGTTAATTTAGATTTTAAGATATCAGAAGGAAGTATATCAAGAATTAATAGAATTTATTTTATTGGAAATAATCATTTTAATAAAAATGAATTATTGTCTGAAATAAAATCTAAACAAGATAATTTCTTTTTAATATTTAGAAATGCTAATTTTAAAAAATATCAAATAAAAAACGATGTAAATAGGCTTTCTAATTTATATAAAGATAATGGATTTAGAAACATCAAAGTTACCTATAAGACTGAATATATTGGTGAAAAGAATACTTTTAATGTTTATTTTTATATTAATGAAGGTCCATTTTATGATTTTAGACAATTTGATGTAGATACTCAAATAAAAAATATTAGTTTAGATCAAATTGATCATATTAAGACTATTGTGAATGATTACTATTCAAAAAATATTTCTAAAAAAAATTTTTATAATAAATCAAAAATTAACAAATTAGCACAAATCATATCTGATTATCTTTATGATATTGGATTGATATTTTTTGATATTCAAGTTTTTGAGAATATTGAAGATACAAACGTTGATATTTTGTTTAAGGTTAAGGAATCTCCACCAAAATATGTTGATCAAATAAACATCTTTGGTAATACCAGAACTATAGAAAAAGTTATTAGAAGAGAAATTGTTGTTGCAGAAGGCGACGCAATCAATAGTGACAAAATCAGAACTTCTAATAAAAATTTGAATAGACTTGGAATATTCAAAAATGTGTCAATAGAAGAAAGGTTTAGAAAAGAAAATAACGTAGATTTGGATGTAAATATTGAAGAAAAATCAACTGGTGAATTCAATGTTGGCATATCTGTAGGTTCTTATGAAGGAGTAAATCTTGTTTCTGGTTTAAAAGAAAAAAATTTTGGTGGATTTGGAAGATTAGTTGATTTATCAGTTAATACTTCTGAAAATAAAACCTTGTATAATTTTGATGTTACAGAACCATATGTATTTAATAGAAACTTGAGTTTTATATATGGTATTAATTATAGCCAGTCTGATTATGGAAAGTCTGCCTCTTATGAATTAACTAATTTTACTACAAAAACTGGTTTTAAATATTTATTGTCAGAAGATTTAGATCATAAAATTATTTTTGAGTATAGTTTAAAAGATTATTCCATTACAGATTCTTCCACAGCTTCATCTGATATAAAGAATTTATCAGGTGATAATGCCTATATGTACATAAATAACAGTTTAATTTACAATAAATTAAATTCTTTTATTAGGCCTACAAATGGTAATTATTTAAATTTCCAAAATATATTTTCTCCAATAACAAACTCAGATAATGGATCATTCACAAATATTTTAACTTACAGAAAATATGTTAACTATGATTCAAATATTTTTTCCATTCAAAGCAAGTTAGGCAATATTTTTTCATTACAAAATGCTACTATTCCTTCGGACGAAAAATTTTCACTTGGTGGAAGATGGTTGAGAGGTTTTGATATGTACGGAGCTGGTCCAAGAAATTCAAGAACATCTTATATTGGGGGTAATAATATAATTGTATCTAAGTTTGACTTTCAACGTTCTATTTTTAAAAATGCTGAAAATCCAGTAGACTTCAATTTATTTTTAGACGCAGGGAAAGTATTTGACAATAAAACTAATCCTACCAACTCAAAAGAATCAATAAGATCTTCTTATGGATTTGGTATAAAATGGTATACAGCTATAGGACCTATGGGTTTGAGCTGGGGCTTCCCAATTTCAAGTGAAAGTTATGACATTGAAAGAATGTTTATATTTACTCTAGGTAATGTGAATTGAAATTATTTTCTTTTTTTTTAGTCATCATATTTTTTTCATCTTCTGCTGATTCGACTGAAATAGCAACATTTAAGATTTCTTATGTTATTGACAACTCGTCAGAATTTAAGAAATTTATAGATAAACTTGATGCTTTAAAAAATATAATGCAAAATGAATTATTAGAATATGAAAATGAATTAATTGAAAAAAAGAATAAAATTGAAGATTCAAAATTGATTTTTAGTGAATCTGAATATAATCAACAAATTGATGATTATAATATCTTGGCAAATTCATTTAAAGAAAAATTAGCTGAATTCAATAATCATATCAATATGAATATAGAAAAAAATGAAAAGATTGTAATAAATGAAATTATTGAGATCACAAAAATATTATCTCGTGATAAAAACTTTGATATCATTCTAAATGAAGATCAGTATTTTCTTGCTTCAGATGTTGTTGATATTTCAGAACAAATAATTGAAGTCTTGAATAAAAAGAAATTAAATATTGAAGTTATTGAAATGCCAAGACAATGAAAAAATTTTATTATTCTGCATTAAGGAATTTCTTACAATCTAAATCAATAGATATTGAAAGCACATTATCAAATGATTCATATTTTTTTGGCATTAGTTCTTTAGAATTAGCAAAAAAAAATGACATAACTTTCTTTCATAATAGTAAATATGCTAATTTATTATCTTCAACTAAAGCAAAAGCGTGCTTTGTTACCAAAGATCATTCTGAATTATTAAATAAATTATGTGAGCCAATAATTGTAAATGATCCTTATACTGCGTATGCTTTTACTAGTAATTTTTTATTTCCTAAACAAAAATCTAATGGTTTTATTAATTCTTTCTCAAATATTGATGACTTAGCTACTATTGGCAATAATGTTCAGGTTAATTATAATGTTTCCATAAAAGAAAATACAAAGATTGGTGATAATTGCATTTTATATGAAAATGTAATTATTGGTCCTAATGTTGTTTTAGGTGCAAACTCGATTGTTATGTCTAATTGTGTCATTTCAAACTCATCCGTTGGAGAAAGTTGTTTAATCAAACCAGGCGCAAAAATAGGGGAAAAAGGTTTTGGTTTTACTCCTAGTTCCAAGATTGAAGTAAGGCACATTGGAAACGTAATATTAGGTAATAATGTTGAAATAGGTTCAAACACAACAATAGATCAAGCTGCCCTGCATTCTACGATAATTTCAGATAATGTTAGAATTGATAATCTTGTTCAAATAGGTCATAATGTTTGCATTGGCCAAAATACTATTATAGCCGCCCAAACAGGAATTTCAGGAAGTACAAAAATAGGGAAAAATTGTCTAATAGGAGGGCAGGCAGGTATTGCCGGACATTTAATAATTGAAGATAATGTAACAATAGCTGGAAAAAGCGGGGTTACTAAAAACATTAAAAAAAATTCAATTATTGCAGGTTTTCCAGCAGTTGACATAAAAATATGGAAGAAAAATATAATCAAACAGTATAGAAAAATAAAATGATTGTGAAAATTGATGAAATAAAAAATTTATTACCTCACAGAGAACCTTTTTTGTTTGTTGATAAATGTGAAATAAAAGAAGTAGGAATTAAAGGCGTGGGGTATAGAAAGTTTCTACCTAATGAATTTTTTTTTAAAGGACATTTTCCAGAATTACCTATAGTGCCCGGTGTCATTTTAATTGAAGCTTTAGCACAGACCGCAGGGATTGTTGTATCAAAATCTTTTGAAAATGAAAAAGATAAAGCTGTATTATTTATGAGTGTCTCAGATGCAAAATTTAGAAAACCAGTTTTGCCCAATGATGATATATCTCTCGAAGTTGAGAAATTAAACAATGTTAAATCTGTATATAAATTTTATGGTTTGGCAAAAAATGATTCAACTAAAGTATGTGAAGCTAAATTTTCTGCGATGATTACTAATAAACCTAGCAGCGAAATACTCTGAAATAATTAATATATTTCAAATATTACTCATATAATTTATTCACTCCAATGTGATTCATCAAACAGCAATAATCTCTACTAAAGCAAAAATACCAGAAAATACTAAAATAGGACCTTATTGCGTTATAGATGACGGGGTGTCTATAGAAGAAGGATGTGAGCTAATATCTCATGTTCATTTAAGCGGAAATACAAAGATTGGAAAAAATAACAAATTCTTCCCTTTTTCATCTGTTGGCTCAATACCTCAAGATTTAAAATATTCAGGAGAAGATTCAAAACTAGTTATCGGTAAGAATAACACATTTAGAGAAAATGTTACAATCAACCCAGGAACAAAAAACGGCGGTATGATAACCAAGATAGAAGATAACTGTTTATTTATGGTAGGATCTCATGTTGCTCACGATTGTCAAATTTCATCAAATGTGATTCTAGCAAATAACGCAACTTTAGCTGGCCATGTTGTAATAGATAATAATGCGATTATTGGAGGATTATCAGCGGTTCATCAATTTGTTCATATAGGAAAATATGCAATGATAGGAGGAATGAGTGGTGTTGAATCAAATATAATACCTTACGGTCTTTATTTGGGAATAAGAGATAATCTAAGGGGGTTAAACTTAATTGGATTAAAAAGAAAAAAAGTTGATATAAAAACAATTCATAAAATTAAAGGAATATTTAGTAAAATTTTTTGCGAACCAGATTCTTTAGAGAAAAATATAGAAAATCTTAATCAAGAAGAAAAATCAATTTTAGAGGTTGTTGAAATATTAGACTTTATATCTTTGAATTTAAAAAGAGGCATTTGCCGATATGTCAATGACTAAAGTTGGGATTCTTTCAGGTGGTGGTAAGCTGCCGTTATTAATTGGAAAAAAATTAATTAAATCAAAATATGAGGTGATGTTTTTTTGTATAGAACAATTTAGCGATTTAAAATTATATAAAGATTATAATTTTGAAATTATTTCAATAAACTCCCTTACTCGGATATTAAATAATTTAAAAAAAAATAAAATTGAAAAAATTATAATGGCAGGTAAGGTAAAAAGACCTAGCATTAAAGACATTGATTTTGATTTTAATGCTCTTAAATTAATAAAAAATTTTGCATTAGATTCAAAAGGAGATGACAAGTTATTATCAGCGATATCTATATTTTTTGAGAACAATGGTTTTCCAATATTAGATTGGAAAGATCAATGCAAGGACCTTTTCATTAATAAGAAATACTTAACATCAAAGAAACCTTCCAAGGAGTCAATTTCCAATAGGGATAAAGGATTAGATATATTTAAATTAATTGGGAAAACGGACATAGCACAAAGCTTAATAATCCAAAATAATATTGTATTGGGAATTGAGGCAGCCGAAGGAACAGATGAGTTAATCAAAAGATGTTTTGAATATAAAAATCGCGGAGATAAAGGAATATTAATAAAATTAAGTAAATACAATCAACATTCTAATCTAGATATACCCGTTATAGGTATGAATACAGTGAAAAAACTAAAAGCGTATGATTATGAAGGAGTTTTTTTAGAAAAAAATAAATGTATGATAATTGATAGAGATGAAGTTATAAAATTTTCAAATGCAAATGACATTTTTGTAGCAAGTGTTGATAAAAATTGAACGATAATATCAATAAAAAAATATTCATTTGTGCTACCGAACAATCAGGAGACAATATTGGAGAAAAAATTCTTGAAAAATTAATAAAAAAATATCCAATGTTAATAATTGATGGAGTGGGGGGGAGTAAAATGAAACCTTTTATGCAAAATCAATTTTATTCTTTAAAGGATTTCAAATCAATGGGGATAATTGAAATATTATTCTCAATAAAAAAATATCTAAAAATAATCAATAGTTTGTCAAAATATATAGCTAAAAATAAATATGATTTAATCATAACTATTGATTCTCCAGATTTTAATTACCCTCTTTCAAAAAAAATAAAAAAATATCGACATGATACTAATATAATTCATTTTGTTGCCCCAACAGTCTGGGCTTGGAGACCAAGTAGGGCTAAAAAATTTGCAAAAGTTTATAATGAAATATTTACATTGTTTTCCTTTGAAAATAAATTTTTTGAAAAATATAACCTTAAATCTACCTGCATAGGTCATCCAATATATTATATTAAGAATAATTCAAACGTAGTTAAAACAAAAAATAACGTAGCTTTTTTGCCGGGGAGTAGAATGGGTGAAATTAAATCATTATTTATATATTATCAATTAGCTTATGAACAATTAATGAAAATGAATTCTAAATTACAAATTTTTATACCAACACTACCTCATTTACGCGAAGAAATTATCCAAAGAACAAAAAAATGGAAAATGGATACAGTAATTATTATGGATGAGAAACAAATGGAAAACTATTTTTTAAAAACAAAGATCGCATTAGTATGTTCAGGCACTGCTTCTTTAGAAATTGCAAAAAGAGGAATACCTCAGTTAGTTATTTATAAATTAAACTATTTTACCGAACTTATTGCAAGATTCTTTATTAGAATAAAATTTGCCAATATTCTTAACATATTAGAAAATAAAATGATTATTACTGAAATAACTAATTCTGATTTAAAAAAAAATGTTTTTATAAAAAAATTTAATAACCTTTTAGTCGATGAAAAATCTAATAGTCAACAAATAGAAAAAGTAAATAAGGCTATCAGCAAAATTGATTTGTTAAAACCTCCTTTTGAGATTGCTGTTGAAGGGATAAAGAAATTTCTCTGAAATTATTTCCTTTTCCACAACCAGTCAAAAATTGATTTTCTCTCTCTAGATTCCATAATTTGGTATTCTCTTGCTTTTGTCCCTATATACAATTGCCTTGGTCTGCCTATCTTATTTTCGGGATCCTCAATCATTTCTTTCCATTGAGAAACCCAACCAATTGTTCTTCCTATAGAAAAAAGCACTGTGAACATACTAGTTGGAAAACCAATAGCTTTAAGTATTATTCCTGAGTAAAAATCAATATTCGGATATAACTGTTTTTCGATAAAATATTCATCCTTTAAAGCTATTTTCTCCAATTCAAGAGCAATATCTAATAGGGGGTCTGATATATCAAGTTCTGCTAAAACTTTATGGGCGCTTTCTTTTATAACTTCAGCTCTTGGATCATAACTTTTATAAACCCTATGTCCAAAGCCCATCAATCTAAACGGATCATCTTTATCCTTAGCTTTTTCTAAATAACTAGGAATATTTTCCACCTCACCTATTTCTTCAAGCATAAGAATGACCGCCTCATTAGCTCCCCCGTGAGCAGGCCCCCAAAGAGAAGCAATCCCAGCAGCTATACAAGCAAAAGGATTAGCTCCAGAAGAACCAGCTAGTCTAACAGTTGATGTTGAAGCATTTTGCTCATGATCTGCATGTAAAATAAAAAATCTATCTAGTGCTTTGGCTACTATAGGATTAACTATATACTCTTCTGTTGGGACAGAAAAAGTCATATGCAAAAAATTTTCTGTATATGGTAATTCATTTTTTGGAAAAACAAAAGGTTGTCCAATAGAATATTTGTAAGCCATAGATCCAATGGTAGCAATTTTAGATACCAGTCTATGACAAGCTATCATACGCTGATCAGGATCAGAATAATCAGCGTTGTTATGATAAAAAGCAGAAAGGGCCCCAACTACACCAACCATAATTGCCATAGGATGAGCATCTCTTCTAAATCCTCTATACAGATTTACAATTTGTTGATGCAGCATTGTATGTAGGCTAATTACATTTTCAAATTTTTTTCTATCAGCTGGGGAGGGCAAATCTCCATGAAGTAGCAAATAACAAACTTCCATAAAATTACTGTTAGTAGCTAGATCTTTTACACTGTAACCACGATATCTTAATATTCCTTTATGCCCATCAATGAATGTTATGCCTGAATCACACGAAGCTGTAGATGTAAATCCAGGATCATAAGTAAACATTCCTGTTTCTTTGTAGATAGATCTAATATCAAGCACATTCGGACCGTCATTTCCAGAAATAATAGGTATTTCAAAAGACTGACCTGTTTCATTATTAAATAAGGTAAACGGTTTTAATTGATCTTTTTTATCTTTGTCATCAGTCATGATATATTTGCACTGTTTATATAATTATTCAAACGTAGAAAAGTGTTTTTTCTTCCAAGAATGAATAATATATCATTGATTGGCGGACCTTCTTTTAAATTCGTAAGAACTATCCTTACAGGTTTTCCAAAAATGGGAAATTTAATTTTTTTTAGTTCAAGAAATTTATTAATGCAGTTTTTTAGATTATCCTTACTCCAGACATCAATAAAATCCAAATGTTTCATAAAATCATTTAAAATTATATTGAAATTATCGTCTAACTCATTGTTTGATATAGTTTTAAATTCTTCGTCATAATATATCTTAGCTATGTTTTCTAATTCAGAATAAAAATTAATATTTTTTTTATAAGTATTAAATAATTTTTTCATCAAAATTTTATCTAAGTCAAAAAAATTTTTAAGAATGGAATTTTCATTAATGTATTCTTCAAAAAATTTGTAATTCTCTTCTTTCTGTAAATAAAAATTGTTAAAATGGTTTAATTTATTATAATCAAAAATACTTGAGGATTTTGACATCTTTTCAAGGTCAAAAGTATTAATTATTTCTTCAATTTCAATGTTTTCTTCATCCTTTTTTGGTGACCAGCTAAGTAAAATTAGATTATTAATTATAGCTTGAGGAAGATACCCCTTTTTTTTGAATTCATTTATATCAACTGCACCGTGTCTTTTTGATAATTTTAATCCGTCATCGCCATGAATTAAGGGATGGTGAGCGTATGTTGGAAGATCCCATTGTAAACTTTTATATATGTGAAGTTGCCTAAATATATTGTTTAAATGATCATCACCCCTTATTATCATATTGACACCCATATCATGATCATCGACAACTACTGAAAGCATGTAAGTTGGTGTTCCATCCTTTCTTAGTAATATAAAATTATCTATTTCTTTATTTTCTACTACAACTACTCCTTGTATTTTATCTAAAACTGATATTTTTCCGTCATTTGGAATGTTTATTCTTATACAAAAATCTTTTTCTAATTGTTGCGTAGCAGAATCATTCTTACATTTAGTACATAATCTCTTAATGTTTTTTCGAAGTTTCTGATTTTCTAATCTTCTAGCCTCTAATTCTTCTTTAGTGCAAACACATTTGTACGCATGTCCTTTTTCTAACAACTTAAAAGCAATTTCTTTATGTCTATTTATACTCTCTGATTGAATATGAGGTTTTTCATCCCACTCAATACCCATCCAATCTAATCCGTCTAGTATGCTTTTTTTATATTCATCCTTCGATCTTGTTATATCAGTATCTTCTATCCTTAATAACAGTTTAGACTTAGGGTTCTTTTTTTTGGATTGCTGAACAACAATATAATTAATTAACGCAGTTCTGATACCGCCAATATGCAAAAAACCAGTTGGAGAAGGTGCAAAGCGCGCAACTACATCATTCATTATTTTCTTATAATTTAAATATGTAGCTTTTATTAGTTATATTTTCTTATTAATCCAGATAATGTTCCTTGAATTTGAACTTCATTAATATCCATTACTTTTTCTTTGTAATTTTTATTTGCAGGTATCAAATGTATTTTGCCATTCTTTATATTAATTGTTTTCAAGGTAATTTCATTATTGCTGGTTAATACTGCGGCAATTTTTCCATTAAGTGAAGAATTCGTTTTTTTTATTATTGCGATATCACCGTCAAATATTCCTTTTTCAATCATTGAAAGGCCGTTCACTTTGAGACCAAAATACTGATTATTGGGAGTTATAAAATTTGACGGCACACTTACAAATTCGTCAGGATTTTCTATTGCCTCAATCGGATTACCAGCAGCAATAGATCCAAGCAAAGGAATAGATACGGAATTATTCTCAGTATTTCTTGTAAGATTTGCGAAGCTATTACTTAGATTTTTTGTAATTTCCATCGCCCTAGCCTTATGCTTTAATCTTTTTATAAAACCTCTTTTTTCAAGGCTAGTAATTAAACGATGAATGCCAGATTTTGACTTAAGTTTTACGGCGGTTTTCATTTCTTCAAACGAAGGGGAAATACTATTTTTTGAAATATAATCAGTTAGATAATCAAAAAGCTCTTTTTGTTTTCTTGTTAACATAATAGTGTTCTATATATGTTCCTTATTTGTTTCAATAATATTCTTTATTTTGGCTGAATTTAGGTAAAAATAATACTCTATTATTTTTTTGATTTTGAGAAATCTGATTTACCGCCTTTTTTTTTAACAAGACGAATATCTTTAATCACAATATTTTTATCTATGCTTTTACACATATCGTATATTGTTAAGCATGCGACACTAACTCCATTCAATGCCTCCATTTCAACACCAGTTTTACCTTTACTTTTTACAGAAGAAGTAATTTTAAGAGATGATATTTTTTTTATCGCTTGGATATCAATATCTATATTTTCAATTTTTATATTGTGACAAAGAGGTATTATATCACTTGTTTTTTTTGCCCCAAGAATTCCGGCAATAATAGCAATACTTTTAATTTCACCTTTTTTAGTTTTTAATGATTCAATTTTTTTATAGGTTGATTTGGAAAATTCAACAATACCTTGCGCAATAGCAATTCTATTAGTTATTTTTTTAGAACTGATATCAACAATAGTTGGTTTATTTTTTTTATTGAGATGTGAAATCATTTTAATTTAAAAATTCTCTAATTTTTTCATTAATGTTGGACGATTTTAAAATTGACTCACCAATTAAAAAATTAAAAACACCAACATCATTATATTTATCTATATCCGTTTTTGATTTAATACCACTTTCAGCAATAACTATAAATTCTTTTGGTATTTTTTTAATTAAATTCAAAGTATTATTAGTGTTTACTGTCAAGTTTTTTAAATTTCTATTATTAATTCCAATGACAGGATAACCAATATTTATAGCTCTATTTAAATCTTCTTCCGTATGTGTTTCAACTAGACAATCTAATCCATATTGCTTAGCTAAATTGATGAAATCTTTCATTTGCATATCACTTAATATTGATACAATCAATAATATTGCATCTGCTTGATAAACTTTACTCTCTAATATTTGGTAAGGATCAATAATAAAATCTTTTCTTAATAACGGTAAATTTGTTTTTTTATTTATTAGAGATAAGTGATCTAGGCTGCCATGGAAAAAAGTAGTTTCAGTGAGTATGGAAATAGCTCCAACACCTGATTTTTCATATTCAGCAGCAATTATCTCAGGAAAATAATCTTTGAAAATAATTCCGGCACTTGGACTAGCTTTTTTTATCTCAGCAATAATATTGTTATTTTTCTTATCCTGAGAATTAATTATTAATTCTTTAAAGTTTCTGTTATTTTTATTTTGAAGTATTTTTTCGAGAGAAGAAAATGAACATCTTTGTTTTGTTTTTTCTAGTTCAATTTTTTTATTTTCACAAATTTTACTTAAAATATCTTTCATTGATTTTTCAATAAATTTTCAAAGTAATTTTTTGCCTTTTTGCTAGTTATGGTTTGTCGAGCTAAATCAAATCCCTCTTTTAAATTTTTTGTCAATCCGGACAAATATAAGGCCGCGCCTGCGTTTAACTCTATTATTTTTTGAAAACTATTATCTGGAGCTTCAATAAGTTCAATAAAAGCTCTAGCATTATAACTAGCATCCTTTCCCAGAATGTCATTTATGCTTATGTATTCATATCCATACTGCTTAGGATCAAAAATATAATCATTGATTATATCATCTTTCAATTCAGAGATATATGTTGGACCGCATAAAGTTATCTCATCCAATCCATCAGCACCATGGACAATCATAGCGTGCGTAGATCCTAGTTCTTTTAACACTTCACAATGTATTCGAACCCATTTCTTATCAAACACCCCTAATAATTGTTTTTTTGTTGATGCTGGATTAGTGAGCGGACCTAATAAGTTAAATATTGTTCTAGTACCTAATTGTTTGCGAATATTTGCCACATGTTTCATTGCAGAATGATGATATTGCGCAAATAAAAAACAAAAATTGTTATTATTTAATGATTTTTCCAATTCATTTTTATCAGATGAAATCTTAATTCCTAATTCTTCCAACATATCTGCTGATCCCGATTTTGAACTGATAGAGCGATTTCCATGTTTAGCGACTATAGCCCCGGCACTTGATGCAATTAAAGCTGCGCTCGTTGAAATATTGAGAGTGCCGCTCATATCTCCACCTGTGCCGCAAGTGTCTATTGCACTGTCAGGCGATATAATTTTCATTGATTTCTCTCTCATAATTTTAGCAGCGCCGTGAATTTCATCCTTACTTTCGTTTTTAATTTTTAACGAAATCAATATTGAAGCAGTATCAATTTCCCCAACTTCGCCATTCATTATAAGGTTAAAAACAAAAGAAGATTCTTCAACAGATAAATCTTGTTTATCAAATAATTTATTTTTTATTTTATTAAGATTCATAATTAATAATATTTAAAAAATTTTTTAATATAATTTTACCATATTTAGTGCCAATACTTTCAGGGTGAAATTGAACACCATAAGTAGAAAATTTTTTATGAGCAATACCCATTATTGTATTTTTATCTGTCTGAGCTATAATTTCAAAATCACTGTTCAGAGATTTTTTTTCTATTATAAGCGAATGATATCGAGTTGCTGAAAAAATTTTGTTTATACCTGCAAACAACTTATTATTATTATGTTCAATTTTACATACCTTGCCATGGATGATTTCTGAACATTGAACAATATTTCCTCCAAAAGATTGGCCTATAGATTGATGTCCCAGACAGATTCCAAGTATAGGAAATTTACGATGTAATTTTTTAACTATTTCTATACAAATGCCCGCTTCATTGGGCGTACATGGGCCAGGAGACAGAACAATAGCTTTAGGATTTAGTTTAGTTATTTCATTAATATTTATTTTGTCATTTCTATAGACATTTGATTCTGCTCCTATCTCTCCAAAATAATGGTAGATATTGTAAGTAAAGCTATCGTAATTATCAATTATCAAAATCACAAATCTAAACCTCTATAAGAATCTAGTGCTGCAGCAATAATTGCCTGCGCTTTGTTTATAGTTTCTTCGAATTCTTTTTCAGGATCTGAATCATAAACAACACCGCCACCTGCTTGCACATATAAATTATTATCTTTTATAAGACCTGTTCTTAAACTAATACACGTATCCATCTGTCCATTTGAGTCAAAGTAACCCATAGCTCCACCATAGAAACCTCTATTAACATTTTCAAGTTCTTCAATTATTTCCATAGCTCTTATTTTTGGAGCCCCGGAAACTGTTCCTGCTGGAAATCCAGAGATAAGAGCATCTATCGAATCCATATTTTTTTTTAAATCACCTTCGACGTTAGAAACAATATGCATTACATGAGAATAATATTCAACAATCATCTTTTCAGTTACGCTTACAGTCCCAACTTTAGCCACTCTACCTACATCATTTCTTCCTAAATCTAACAACATCAAATGTTCTGCCAATTCTTTTTGATCATTTAATAATTCATTAGATAATTTTATATCTTCATTCGTTGTTTTGCCCCTTTTTCGAGTACCAGCGATAGGACGTATTGTTATCTTGCCATCTCTCACCCTAACTAAAATTTCCGGGCTTGAAGCAACAAGGCCGATGTTATCAAAATTCAAATTTACTAAGAAGGGGGAAGGATTCAATCTTCTTAAGGAACGATATAGAGTTTTAGCGTTTAAAATGTACTCACAATGAAATCTTTGAGAAGGAACAACCTGGAATATATCTCCTGAGTGAATATATTTTTTTGCCTTTTCAACAATTTTTAAATAATCTTCTTTCTTATAGTTTGACTTTATTTGAATATTTTTTTTATTTGAAACATCATCTTTTGCTATTTGTGTTTTTAATTTTTCAACACTTTCCCCGATTAGTTTCTCAGCTTCTTTTAACGCAGTTTCCGCTTTTATATTCTTTTCTGGATAGATAGCAGTCATTACATCTATCGTATCCTTGATATTATCAAAAACAGCAACAATTTTGGGTCTAATCATTACTGCTTCAGGAATATTTAATGTATCAGGATTACTTAAATTTATTTTTTCCATATACTGTATCATTGGATATCCTAAATAGCCTACAAGCACAGGATAAGGAGTTTTATTAAAATCTCTTTGTATTTTAGATAATTGAAGTATGTTTCTAAGAGATTGAATAGGATTTAAATCAGCACTAACATTGTCTTTTATATACTTGCAGTTAGTTGTAATAGAAATCTTTCCACTCTTTACTTTCCAAATAATGTCAGGTTTACATCCTAGTAGAGAATATCTCCCCCTTTGGTCACCCCCTTCAACAGATTCAAGTAAAAAAGAATATTTTTCATTTTTTGAAATTTTTAATAACGTTGATACTGGAGTTTCCGTATCAGCAATAATTTGATGAGATAAAATCTGAGGAATATTTCTGATGTAATTATCAATAAACTTTTTTTTATTGACATTTGGCATTAAAAATTATTTATAACAGCTTCAATGAGCTTATCATTGGTGGTAATTTCCTTGTTTTTTAATAATTCAGTACCAAAACTACCTTTTAAGTCATTTTGAAGAGATAATTCTTTAACCTCGTTTATGCTTTTAGGCATTGCAATATCAATGATTGTTGCAATATATACTTTGTTTTTCTCAAATAACTGTACGATCGCTCCTTTATCAGCTTCAAAAATATCAGAAATTAATTTTATTGGTAATTCTTTGGAATCTATATTTATCTCCGCATCTTTTATTGTCAGATTATAAAGATCACTTAATTCATCAAAAAAATTTAAATTATTCTTACTTTCATTCAATATTTTCTCTATTCTCTTTGTATTTTGCCAATCTTTTAAGACGTTATCTTTAATTTCAGATAGATCAATTGGCTTAGAGGGAACAATTTCTTTAACATTAAAAATATAAAAACTATTAGGATTGATTGGTACGATATCATTTACAAAGTCCTTATTAGCAGCGAAAACATTGGAAATTAAACTTTTAAAAAGATCTTTTTTATCATTTTCAAAGTTCGAAAAATTTTTTGTTAAATTGTTTTGTGCTAGCAGTTCTAGATCATATAAATTAGAAATTTCATTTAGCGATTTTCCTCCCACAATTTTTTCTGCAATATTACTGTTTAGTTCATCAAGGTAGCTGTTGACTTCAATATTGGCTATTGTTTCTTTGATATTATTTTGAACTTCAGTCAATTGAAGTTGCAATTCTGGCTTGATATTTTGGAGAACAATTATATGTTTTGATATAGTTGTTTCAATAATTTCGGATTGTTGATATATTTGAAGTTTAAATAAAACGTCTGCAATTTCTTTTAACACATCATTTGAAGAAAGATTCTTAAAAGAATTAAATTTAATATTGTTGTTATTGGCGTATTCAATTATTTCCTCATCATCCTTGAAACTAGTTATTTTGTCTTTAAAATTTTCAGCATCTTCTGAACTTTTGAAGTTAAACTGAATAAATGTTCTTTTTTCTCTTTCAATATATAGATCTTTATTATTGTTATAATACTCTGAAATTTCAAAATCCGATGGAGTAAAATCACTTATGTATTTTTTTTTATCTACGATTATATATTCAATATTTCTTTTTTCATCAGACATATATTCATTAAGATTCTTATTGTAAAAATCTACAAGAGCTTCATCAATATTGCCAACACTTGTTTGAATTTCTTCTATTTTTACTAGTTCCAAAGGCATCTCAGTGTGTCTTATTTTTCTTGTTTGGTGTTTATGCGTATAGATTTTTTTTGTAAAATTCATTGGGTAATTGATATTAAAGAAAGCTTCATTAAAAAACTGATCCCTAGTTTCAAAATCAATAATTTGAACAATATCTTCAATTTTAAGTTTTTGTTGTTGTAAAAATTGATTTAAGAATGGTTCATTCAGCTTATTACCCTTATATAATTGAGGTATTCTTTCCTTGGTTTTTTGCGCAATAATAGTTTCATCTAATTTAAGACCTTTTTGATCGAATTCATTTTCAAAAACTGCATCATTAATTAAAGCACCTAAGGACAATGAATCAATTTGAAAGGTTTTGATTTCTTCTCGAGACATTGGCTTACCTAATATTTGATTAAAACGACTAATATTCATCTCTAGAGTGCGATTAAATTTTGTTGTTGAAATCGGAGTTCCGGATACTCTAGCAACTACATTGTCAGAATCAAATAAATTTGAATATCTCTTACCTCCTTTTATAAAAAAAAGACTGATTCCAAATAGAACAGCTAAAACAATACCAATTTTTGATTTTGTAATATTCCTCAACATATTTGTTATTTCGCTGTTGCTTCTATATTAATAGTTTTTATAAAGGAAAGTAAAATATGCTTGAAATACAAAAATTTACAAAAATTATTGCAGCTAATTGGAAAATGAACGGGTCAATTCATTTTATCAATAATTTTTTTAATGATTTAGGTGATTTAACTTTTGAAAATATTAATGATCAATCCATATGTATTATTATTTGCCCGCCTTTTACTTATTCTTATCTTATAGCTAAAAAATTAAAAAATTGTTACTTAGGGGGACAAAACTGCTCTCTTTTTCTTGAAGGTGCTTATACTGGCGATGTCAGTGCTTCAATGCTTTATGATATTGGTTGTAAGTTTTGCATAGTCGGCCACTCAGAAAGAAGAACGATATTTAACGAAACGAGTAATGCAGTTTCAATAAAAGCAACTAATTCTTTGAAAAATAATATTCACCCAATTATTTGCGTAGGTGAAACACTTCAACAAAAAAAAGATAACCAAACTAAAGAAATCTTATCTAAACAAATTAGAGAAAGTATAAATGAAGATTCAAATAATGATAATACTATAATTGCTTACGAACCAATCTGGGCGATTGGATCAGGATTAACCCCGTCCTTAGATGAGATAGATGATATTCATAATTTCATTAAAAATGAAATACAAGGGTATGAAAACTATAAAATTCTTTATGGCGGTTCTGTAAAATCAGCTAATTCGAAGGAAATACTAAATTTGGATAGTGTTGACGGTTTATTAATCGGAGGAGCTTCATTAAATGTTGATGAATTTAATAAAATCTTGTCTTTCTAATATTCTCCTTGAATAACTTTATTACTTAAATATAAGCATTTTACATGACTTCTTTAATCATTATTCAATTAATCCTAGCCGTTCTTTTAGTTTTTTTTGTACTTTTACAGGGCTCAGATAATGAAGGTCTCGGATTGGGCGGCGGCGGCGGTCTTGGCGGTATGATGTCTGCACGCGGATCAGCTAATCTCTTGTCTCGCTTAACAGCTTTTACAGCAACTTTGTTTATGATTATGAGTGTTATTTTGACTATATCAGCTTCTGTTGGATCGGATAAAAACATTCTGGAATCTCTTCCTGATGTCAATACTACAGAAAGCGGTACTAATACTTCTGCAGAACCTTCAATTCCTGAAAACAATTAATTTTAATACCTTGATATAATATTCATTATTATGTAACAAGGTATTCCGTAATGCACTATGTTTTTATTACGGGCGGAGTTTCTTCTTCATTGGGAAAGGGACTTGCTGCTGCTTCTCTTGCATCACTTCTCCAGCTAAGGAATTATAAAGTCAGAATCAGAAAACTTGATCCTTATTTGAACGTTGATCCTGGTACGATGAGCCCTTATCAGCATGGAGAGGTGTTTGTAACAGACGATGGAGCGGAAACTGATTTAGACTTAGGACACTATGAAAGATTTACGAATGTTTCTGCGAAAAAATCAGACAGCGTTTCATCAGGTAAAATTTATTCTAGTGTTCTAAGAAAAGAAAGAAAAGGAAAATATTTAGGCGCCACCATTCAGGTAATTCCACATGTCACTGATGAAATTAAGAATTTTATTCATAGCGATCTAAATAACGAGGATATTATTATTTATGAAATAGGCGGAACTGTTGGTGATATTGAATCACTACCTTTTTTAGAAGCAATCAGACAAATTCGAAATGATAGAAAAATTTCATCTATATTAATACATATGACTTATGTTCCTTTTATTTCATCAGCTGATGAATTAAAAACTAAACCTACTCAACATTCAGTAAAAGAGCTTCTTAATGCAGGTATTCAACCTGATATAATTATGTGTCGTTGTGAAAAAGAAATTGATCAGGAGGCATTAAATAAAATTTCACTTTTTTGCAATGTGAAAAACAGTAACGTGATACCTGCACTCAATGCTTCTTCTATTTACGAAGTTCCCTCTCTATATTCCAAAGCAGGTTTAGATAAAGTTCTTCTTTATGAACTAGGTTATAATGAGAAAAAACATTCTTTAGATCTATCAGCTTGGAATAACGTTGTTAAAAAAATTCATAATACTTCAAAAAAAGTGACTATCGGAGTTGTCGGTAAATATACCGATTTAAAAGATAGTTACAAATCGTTAAACGAAGCATTAATTCACGGCGGGTTTCATAACAATACTAAAGTTGATATTGAATGGATTAATTCAGAAAAGTTAAGCGAAGAGGATATTTTAAATAAACTTTCTAAAGTTCAAGGCATATTGGTTCCGGGTGGTTTTGGAAAAAGGGGCATTGTGGGTAAAATTTCAAGCATCAAATTTGCTCGTGAAAAAAACATTCCATTTTTTGGCATATGTTTAGGTATGCAACTAGCTGTTATAGAAATTGCAAGAAATGTATTAAAGTTAACAGAAGCCAATTCATCCGAGTTTGGTAATACTAGCATTAAAGTTGTAGGTTTAATGACTGAATGGATACAAAATAATATTAAAGTTAAACGCACGGAAAAAAGTGATAAAGGCGGTACAATGCGATTAGGATCTTATCCCTGTCAAATAGAAAAGGGATCTTTAGTCAATAAAATTTATGGATCACTTGAAATATCCGAACGTCATCGTCATAGATATGAAGTTAATACAGAATATATAGACAAATTTAGAGATAAGGGTTTTATATACTCAGGAATGTCCCCTGATAATTTGCTTCCTGAAATAATGGAATCAAAAAATCATAACTGGTTTATCGGAGTGCAGTTTCATCCAGAACTTAAATCCAGGCCTCAAAATCCACACCCTTTATTTATTTCTTTTATTGATGCCTGTATAAGGAAAAAATAATGAAAAGAATTAAAATCAATAATTTTGAAATAGCCAATGATAAGCCCTTCACTTTAATTGCAGGTCCGTGTGTTATTGAAAGTAAAGACCATGCCTTGGGATTAGCCGAAGATATTGCACGTATATGTGAAAGAACTAAAATAAATTTTATTTTTAAAGCTAGTTTTGATAAGGCAAATAGGACTAATATTAATAGTGTAAGAGGGATAGGTCTTCAGGAAGCCTTACCTATTTTTAAAGCAATAAAACTAAATTTTAATTGTCCAGTTTTAACAGATATTCATAGTGAATCTCAATGTAAGGAAATAGCTGAATTTGATATGATTGATATAATTCAAATACCAGCCTTCTTATGTAGGCAAACTGATTTATTAGTTGCTGCAGGAAATACAAAAAAAATTATTAATGTAAAAAAGGGACAATTTTTATCTCCTTACGATATTCCAAATATTATTGAAAAAATAAAATCTACAAAAAATGAAAATATTATGATTACTGAAAGAGGGACTTCTTTTGGATATAATAATTTGATTAATGATTTTAAGTCACTTGAGATTATGAAACGTTATGAGTATCCGATTATTTTTGATGCAACGCATTCAGTGCAAGAACCTGGCGGTTTAGGGAGTAGGTCAGGAGGAAAAAGAGAATTTGTTCCAATACTTTCAACAGCTGCGATTTCAATAGGTGTAGCAGGATTATTTATTGAAACACATGATGATCCTGATAATGCACCTAGTGACGGCCCTAATATGCTTCACATAAAAGGTTTAGAAGAGCTAGTTTCAAAATTACAAGATTTTGATAACTTAGCTAAATTATAACTAATTAATAGAGTGTAATCTTAATTTTTAAATTATGGCAATAATAAAAGATATAAAAGCTAGGGAAATAATAGATAGTCGAGGCAATCCCACTGTTGAATGTGATATTATTTTTTCAGACAATTCTTTTGGAAGAGCAGCAGTGCCTTCAGGAGCTTCTACAGGTAAACATGAAGCAATTGAATTAAGAGATAATGATTTAAAAAGACATAGAGGTTTAGGAGTTCAAAGAGCGCTTGACAACATATTAAATATCGTAAAACCAAAAGTACTTTCTAAAGAATTTTATTATTTTGAAGATTTTGATAATGAGATCATTAAAATAGATGGCACAAATAACAAATCTAAACTTGGAGCCAATTCCACACTTTCTTTAAGCCTAGCTTTCATTAGAGCATTATCAGCTCAATCAGAAAAAAATTTATATGAGTTTTTATCTTATGAAAAAAATTGCATTCTTCCAGTCCCTATGATGAATATTATTAATGGAGGTTCACATGCCGATAATAATGTTGATATTCAAGAATTTATGATTGCTCCTGTGGGGGCTCCCAGTTTTGTTGAAGCAATCAGGTATGGATGTGAGGTATTTCATTCTTTGAAATCTAAATTAAAATCAAAAGGACTTAACACTAATGTGGGAGATGAAGGAGGATTTGCTCCAGATATTAATTCTTCAAAAGAGGTAATAGAACTTATTTTAGAGTCTATCGTTGCAACAGGTCTTAAAATAGATAGCGATATAGTATTATCACTTGATGTTGCTTCTACTGAGTTTTTTGAAAATAATAAATATAATCTTAAAGGTGAAAAAAAATTGTATACCTCAGATCAAATGATTGATTATCTAAAAAATCTTACATTATCATATCCGATATACTCAATTGAAGATGGTATGTCTGAAGATGATTGGGATGGTTGGAAAAATCTTACACAAGAACTAGGGAATAAAATTCAACTAGTAGGAGATGATTTATTTGTTACAAACATTGACAGACTTCAAAGAGGAATTGAGAACAACATTGCAAATTCCATTCTAGTAAAACTAAATCAAATAGGAACTCTTACTGAAACTTTATTAACAATAAATTTGGCAAAAAAGAATAACTATTCATACGTTATTTCTCATAGATCAGGAGAAACAGAAGACACAACTATTGCTGATTTGGCAGTTGCTACAGCATCTGGTCAAATTAAAACAGGATCTTTATCTAGAACAGATCGAACTGCTAAATATAACCAATTATTTCGCATAGAAGAGGAGTTAGGTAAAAAAGCGGAATATGCTGGCAAATCTATTATTAATGATTGACAGCCTCATTCATTTTTTGATTATATAGAAGAATATAATGAATAAATCCTTGGCACTAAAAAATAAATTATATTTATTTTTATCACTTGTTTTTGTCTTTTTAATTTTTATATATCTAGTTTATTTTTTAATTGATCCCGAGAAAGGTATAATTTCTTATTACAAATTAAAAAATAAACAACTTATTTACAAAACTCGATTGAATGAATTGAAAATAAAAAATGATTTATTCATTGATAGAACTGCAAGATTGCAACCCAATACGATTGATCTAGATTTTTTAGAAGAACAATTGCGATTAAAAATCGGCTATATTGCAGAAAATGAGATACTTATTAAAGTTGAAGAATAACTAACTGTTAACAAATGATTTGAGGTTTTAAGATAAAGATATGAAAGTTATCTGATGACTGTTAGACATCCAGAAAAGATTCATAAGAAATCTAATCCCATTCCAAGAAAACCTTCCTGGATAAAAATTAAAGCCTCTCAGGCTAATTCATTTAAATTCACAAGAGATATTATAAAAAAAAATGATCTTGTGACTGTTTGTGAAGAAGCTAATTGTCCTAATATTTCTGAATGTTGGCAAAAAAAATATGCTACTTTTATGATTTTGGGAGATACCTGCACAAGAGCCTGTTCATTTTGCAATGTTAAAACAGGTAAACCAAATACAATTGATATATTTGAACCAGATAAAATAGCAAAAACAGTAAAAGAGCTAGAACTAGAACATGTTGTTATAACAAGTGTTGATCGAGATGATTTGCCTGATGGCGGGGCAAAACATTTTATAAATGTGATTAATTGTTTAAGAAGTGAATGTCCTAATACAACAATAGAGATATTAACTCCTGATTTTTTAAAAAAATATGAAGCAAAAAAAATTCTCTCCCAATCTTTACCTGATATTTTCAATCATAATATAGAGACAGTTCCACGTTTATATCCAACTATACGCCCTGGTTCACGATATTTTGTTAGCTTAGAATTATTGAATGATTTTAAAAAAATAAATTCAAAAATATTTACTAAATCTGGGTTAATGGTTGGATTGGGGGAGACGATAGATGAGATTTATCAAGTAATGGATGATTTGCGCTCGGCAGATGTTGATTTTTTAACTATTGGACAATATCTTCAACCATCGGAAAAACATTCAAAAATAGAGAAATTTGTTTCACCCCAGGAGTTTAATAAATTCAAAAAAATGGCTTATGCCAAAGGTTTTCTTATGGTCTCATCATCTCCTCTTACCCGTTCAAGTTATAATGCATCAAACTATTTTACAAAGCTAAAAGCAACAAGAGAACGTCATAAAAAATAATTAAATGAAGTCTTCAGAACAAGAAATAATTATAAATCATAGAGCAAAAGATTTATACAAAATTGTTTTGGATGTTGAAAAATATTCTGAATATATTCCATGGTGCAAAGAAACAATAATTAAATCTAGATCCGAAAATGAAATGCTAGCGGATATGATTGTTTGTTATAAAAATTTTTTACCACAAACATTTACCTCTCATGTAATGTTTGATTCAAAAAAATTATTAATTAATACCATTTACATCAAAGGACCTCTTAAAGATTTAAGTACAGAGTGGATTTTTAAGAAATTAGAAATAAAAAAAACAAAAATTATATTTAATGTAAAATTTGAATTTCAAAGATTGTTGCATCAAAAGTTAGCAGAATTATTTTTTGGATTAATTGAAAACAAAATGATAGATTCTTTTAAAAAAAGAGCTGATGAAATTTTAGATTAATTTTTCAAGTGTTGTGAAAATGGCTTTCACCGTCTTTTGTTGAATTTGTATTCTTGACCCTTTAAATTTTTTTTCTATTATAATTGTTTTGTTCCTGTATTTTATTCCAAAATATATTAGGCCCACAGGTTTTACTTTTGTTCCTCCAGAAGGACCAGCAATTCCTGTTGTTGAAATACACAATTTGCTTTTTGTTAATTGGTGCAAATTTCTTACCATAAGTTCAGCAATTAGATGACTGACTGCACCATATTTATTTAAATCATTTTGAGAAATTTTTAGCAAACTAAATTTCGATTTATTAGAGTAGGTAATTAATCCCATATTAAAAATTTTAGAAATTCCTGCAATAGAAGTGAATTTCGAACTAAGTAACCCCCCAGTGCATGATTCTGCAATAGAAGTTGAAATATTTCTTTTTAATAATTTATTAATAATTATTTTATACGAATACATTAATCAAAGCCAAGGTGATTATAGTGTAAATTCCAGCAACTGTATCATCAAGTATTATGCCATATGAATTTTTCATATTTTTATCTATCCAATTTGCGGGGAAAGGTTTTAAAATGTCAAAAATTCTAAAAAATAAAAAAATCAATAATATTTTTATAAATTCATTATTAAATATTTTATAATCATAAGTAAAAATTATTATTAAATAAATTCCTAAAAATTCATCAATAACTATTTCTTTTGCATCATGTTTATTTAGTGATTTTGAGTATATTTTTATACATATTGTGGCCATTAATAAAATACAAAAAAATAAAATGATAAATTCTTTTTTATTAACAATTTCATGTAAAAAAATGATTATTATTAGTGAAAAAAATGAACCAAAAGTTCCAGGAGCCCACTTAACATATCCTATAAAAAAAAGTGTTGAAAATATTTGAGAAATTTTATTCATTTTTAATTTGTATTATTGACTCTGCAGCGATTCCTTCTCCATTTCCTATAAACCCAATTTTCTCGTTTGTCGTAGCCTTGATAGAAATTTTATTTCTATCTATTTCAAGCAAGGTTGAAATATTAATTTTCATCTGTTTTGCATACTTGTTTATTTTAGGTTTCTCACAGATAAAATTAATATCTAGATTTACTATATGAAATTTTTTTCTTTTAAGTTGTTGATTGCAAAATTGCATAAATATTTTAGAGTTAGCGCTTTTCCATTTTTTATTACTATTATTGAAATAGCAGCCTATGTCTCTTAGGGATAATGCGCCAAGTATACTGTCACATATTGCATGATATCCTACATCAGCATCAGAATGACCAATTAATGGTGAGTGAGAAATTTTTACACCACATAAAATTAATTTTTTTTTAGAATTATAATTTATTTTGTGGATATCATATCCAATCCCGCTTCTAAACTCATTTTTTTTTAATTTTTTAAATAAATCGAGATCATCTGAGTATGTAATTTTAAAATTAAATTTTTCACCTTTAATAAATTTTGTTTTAATTCCAATTTTTTCTAATAAGGAGGTGTCATCTTTTTCACAACAATTTTTTGAAAAACGATGAGCTTTAAGGATGCTTTTGAATCTAAAAGCTTGCGGGGTTTGTATATTAATTATTTTTCCATATTTGAATATATTTTTTTTTGATTTATATTTTATCAAATCATTATTAATAATAAAAGGAGAACACGAATGATATTTATCCAAAGATTTCAATAATCGCTTGATAAGTTTATTCGAAGCTAGTGGACGTGCAGAGTCATGAATTAAAACTTTTTCAGGACAATATTTTTGAAGTGAATAAATTCCTTTTTTTGATGACAGTTGCCTCTCTCTGCCTGCATTTACAAATTTTATTTGGTGTTTAAAAAAATCTTTTTTAAGAGTTGATAAGTATTTTTTTTGCATTGATTTGTTAACAACAATGTGTATTTTATTAAATATTTTCTCATCTAAATTTCTAAGAAAATACTCAATAAAATTGTAGTTTCCGATTTTAATAAATTGCTTAGGAACAGTGTTTTTAGTACTATCAAGTCTTCTTCCTGTACCGCCAGCTAACAATATTAGTGCATTTTTCATAAATTCATTTTATAATTATTTAAATCAATTATTAGGGATAAATATATATTTTTTATATTGTTTGAATAATTTTAATCTAAATAAATGATCAATTTATCAAAATTTCTAAAATCGATCCATATTACAAAATTTTCATTTTATCTATTAATTTTGCTAACAATACTTAGTTTTTCTATCACTTTTTATCTATTACTCCCCAATAATCAGTTAGTAAAAAATCCTCGGAATCTTCAATTTCTACTTCTTGCTGATGTAATTTTTGTCTTATTCCTTTTAAGTATGATCATAAGACAGGTGTTATTAGTTTTTATTTATAAGAGAAAAAATATTGGTGAATCTCGCTTGTATATTAAGTTTGTAAATTTATTTACTGCTATGGCTCTTGGACCTGCAATTGGAGTCGTTATAATTACTTCATTATTTTTCAATTTGGAATTACAAACGTGGTATGGCGGTGCTGTTCGTGATGCTGTTGTAAGTTCAAATATTGTTGCTCGAGATTATGAAAATGAAATTCATTCAGAATTAATTTCTGATGTTCAGTTAATTACAAGAGAAATTATTAAAGTATCACGAAATAATGAAGTGCAAAAAAATGCCATAGAAATAGCATTGCGAGAATTTATTAATATTAGAACAATATCAAATATATATTTGTTTAATCGTCAAGGCGACGTTTTTTTGAGTTTTGAAGAAGATCAAAAAATAGAAAATTTTTCATTTCCTAATAATTCAATTTTTTCTCTTTTAGATAAAAATCAAATCTATATTTTCCAACAAAATGAAAATTCGATTTCAGCATTTAAAAAATTAAATTTTTTAAAAGATATTTTTGTTCAAGTTAACAGAAACTTAAATAAAAATATATGGAAACATATAAGTGAAACCAGAAGAGCGTATGAAATATATACCTTAAAAGAAGAGGAAAGTTCAGGTGTCCAAATTACGTTTTCAATGATTTTTGTCTTATTTTCACTTTGTTTTATTTTAATTGCTGTTTTAATAGGTTTTAATCTTGCTAGAAGACTTTCGAAGCCAATTAGCAATCTTATTGAATCTGCGAATGAAATTTCAAAAGGAAACTTTGATGCAAAAGTCTCTGAAGATGATCAATTCGATGAAGTTAAAGTTCTCTTAACCTCTTATAATAAAATGATTAATGAGATACAATTTAAACAAAATCAAATTTTAAGTAAAAGTGAAGAAGATGAAACAAAAAGGATATTTATTGAAGCTATTTTAAGCTTATTAACTATCGGCGTGATATCACTTGATGATAATTTTAATATTAATTTATTTAATAAATCTTCATTAAAAATAATAGGAAAAAAACCAGAAGATCTTGAGAAGAAAAATTTCTTAAATGTTTTTCCTGAATGGAGCAAAATAATTGATAATTTTAAAAAATCGAAAAGACTTATTGAGAATTTTCAAATTGAAACTACAATTAATGATAGCGTAAGAAATTTAAATTTGAGAATTATTAAAGAAATTAAAGAAAATTCAACCTCAGGTTATGTTGTAACAATAGATGATATGACATCTGTAATTTTAGCTGAAAAACATGCAGCTTGGTCAGATATAGCTAGAAAAATTGCTCATGAAGTTAAAAATCCTCTAACTCCGATCAAATTGGCTGCTGAAAGAATTGAGAAAAAAATTATTGAAAAATCAATCGATTTTAAAGATATAAATAATTTAACTCAAACTATTTCTAAACAAGTAGACGATATAGGAAAATTGGTAGATGAATTTTCTTCCTTTGCGAGAATGCCCAAGGCAGAAATTAAATTGGATAATTTATCGAAAACACTAAAAGAATCTTTTAATCTTTTCGTTAATTCACACTCTAATGTTAATATGAAGTTATTAAGCAAAACAAAGGATATTTATTTTCAATTTGATAGATTTCAAATTACACAAGCTTTTAATAACATAATAAAAAATTCAGTCGAAGCGGTTAGTAATATTCCAAATCCATCAATTACTATAAATTTATTAGAAAATAATAACCAGATAGAGTTTATAGTAAAAGATAACGGTGTTGGAATTGATGAGAATAGAATTTCCAAATATTTTGAACCCTACTTTACTACTAAAGATAAAGGTACGGGACTAGGCCTTTCAATTGTTAAAAAAATCATTGAAGACCATGGTGGTTTAATAAAAATTGAAAAAAATAAAAATATGGCCGGTACTACGACTATGATAACATTTGATATTTAATGAATCCAAAAGTTTTAATAATAGATGATGAAAAAGATATTTGCTATTTAATATCTGAAATTCTTAAGGATGAAGAATTCATTACTGAATCTGTTCTTAATTCTAGTGAAGCTATAGGAAAACTTGAAACATTTAGACCTGACTTGATTATTCTCGATGTATGGTTGGGCCCTAAAAGTGAATTAGATGGCATAGAACTGTTAATAAAAATTATGAAAATTAATCCGTTTATACCTGTGATTGTTATTACTGGCCATGGAACAGTTGATATGGCTGTAAGTGCTATAAAAAATGGCGCTTATGATTTCATTGAGAAACCTTTTAATAGTGAGAAAATTACAATTCTTTCTAAAAGAGCAATAGAATCAGCAAAATTAGCTAATGAAAATAAATTATTAAAAAAAATTGCCCATCCAAATACTCCTCTTATTGGAAACTCTTCTTTTATTATTAATGTAAAAAAAGACCTAGAAGGGCTTTCTAAATCTAAATCTCGAATTTTAATAACAGGATCAAGAGGGTCTGGAAAAAAATTAATAGCGCAAATTATTCATAATAATTTATTTGGATCAGAAAAATTAGTAAAAATTATTGATTTCAAAAATTTAAGTGATTCTGAATTATCAGAAATGCTTGATGAAAATCAGGATAAAACAACAAATAAAAACATATTTATAAACTCTAACGATGGAACTCTTGTTTTTGACAATATTGATTCTTTACCAATTTTTTTTCAAAAAAAAATATTATATTATTTAGAAAATGAAGATTTTCTTAATAAATCTAATATTAAATGGAACATTAAAATTATTTCTATTTCCGCAAAGAATATTGACTATGAAGTTCAACAGGGAAATTTTTTGAAAGGTTTGTTTAATAGATTAAATGTTATTAGAATTAAAGTTCCACCTATTAACGAAAGAAGGGAAGATATAATCCCTATCTGTAATTATTATCTTGATTATTTTAATAAAAATAAAAAATACAATTTCTCTTTATCAAAAAAATCATCAAATCAATTGGAAGTCTATGATTGGCCTGGAAATGTACATCAAATAATCAATTATATTGAAAAAACTATTATAACATTTCAAGATTTAAATTCGGAATCAGATTATATGTTGGATAACCTGTCAGATGATATGAGTGGAATTGAAGATAATAGTTCTATTGCAACTCATTTTAGCTTATCTCTTAAAGTAGCCAGACAAAATTTTGAAAGAGAATATTTATTATCGCAAATTAAGCGATTTAATGGTAATATAATAAAAATATCGGAATTTACTGGTATGGAGAGAACGGCTCTTTATAGAAAATTTAAATCATTAAATATATTTCTTAACAATAAATAAATTATATGAAAACGATAGTTTGTGGAGCAGGAGTAGCTGGTAAAAGCATAGCAGGGAAGCTCTCCAAAGAAGGTTTTGAGGTGACTGTTATAGATGAGTCTAAAGAGCAGTTAAAAAAAATATCCGATACATTAGATGTGAAAACTATACAAGGAGCTTCGAGCCTTCCATCAATTTTATCATCAGCAGGTGCAAGCGATTGCGATATTTTAATTGCAGTTACAAAAAGTGATGAAAATAATATGATATCATGCCAAATAGGTTACTCCCTTTTTAAAATTCCAACCAAAATAGCTAGAATAAGGGAGCAAGACTATCTTAAAGGGGAATGGATAAGTTTATATAATAAAGAAAATTTACCCATTGATGCTATAATTTCTCCTGAGAACGAAGCAGCTAAAGCAATCTATAGACGTATACATGCCCCTGGTGCAATTGATATGCTTGAACTCGCGGATAATAGATTAAAGTTGGTAGGATTAAAATGTGAAGATAATTGTCCAATTCTCAACACCTCAATAAGAGAACTTTCAAAGAAATTTAATAATTATTTATCAAATATTTTGTTAATATTTAGAGGAGACGAAAAATTTGTTGTAAATTCAAAAACTACATTAGAGAAAAATGATATTGTTTATTTTGTAGTTGATAATGATAATTTTCTGGATGCTATGAAATCTTTTGGGCACGATGAGACTGAATCAAAAAAAATAGTTATATTAGGTGGAGGATACATCGGTTACTCTCTTGCAAAAAAAATTGAAGAAGAGGATAAAAACATTTCTACATACTTAATTGAATTTAATAAAGCTAGATCTGAGCACCTTGCAGCTAATCTTAAGTCAGTGACAGTTATTAATGGTGATGGTTTGGAGAATGAAATTTTAGAAGAAGTTGGTATTGCTGAGGCAGACAATCTAATAGCCGTTACTAATGATGACGAGGTTAATATTTTATCATCACTTCTCGCAAAAAGAGCTGGAGCAAAGAGTTGTATGACATTAATAAATAGTAGCTCTTATTCATCTTTATTAAGTAATATCGGCATAGATATTACCATTGATCCAAAACGTATTACAATTTCTAAGATTTTGGAAAAGGTTAGGGGGGGGAGGATTAGAAGTGATTATACAATTGGAGACGGTTTTGGAGAAGTTTTGGAAGCCGAAATTCTTCCAAATTCAGCCTTTGTAAATAAAAAACTCGCGGATATGAATTTGCCAAAAAATATTCGTGTTGGAGCAATTTTAAGAAACAAAAAGATTATGATACCTAACAGCGAAACAGTGTTTAAAGAAAGTGATGATGTTGTATTTTTCTCTGAAACTGACAGCATTAATAAACTTGAAAAACTATTAACTGTAAGTCAATAATATACTTGATGTCAAGAATTGCGTATTTGAATTCAAGATATATAGATTTTAGTAAAGCCAAAGTCCACATTGAAGATAGAGGACTTCAATTTTCTGATAGCGTTTATGAAGTGGTGCCTTTTTATAATAAAAAGCTAATAGATTTTAATTTTCATGCCAAAAGATTAAAATATTCTCTTAAAGAATTACAAATTAAATATACTGTAAAAGAAGGTGAACTAAAAAAAATATTTAATAAGATAATTACTTTAAATAAATTAAAAAATGGAATTGTTTATTTGCAGGTAACTAGAGGTGTTCAACCCAGAGATCATGACTATAAAAACAATTTGATTCCAAATTTAATTATATACGCAATAAATAGAAAATTAAATTTACCTGATAAAAACTTTAAAGGTGAAAAAGCAATAACTTATGAAGACTTAAGATGGAAAAGAAGAGATATCAAAACTGTCTCTTTACTTGCAAATGTATTAGCAAAAAAAGAAGCAGTAAGAAAAAAAGCGTATGAGGCAATACTAATTGATAATGGTAAGATTACTGAAGCAACAGCTTCTAATGTTTGGATAGTAAAAAATAATAAATTAATTACTCATCCTTCAAATACCGATATACTTAAAGGTATTACAAGAGAATCAATTAAAAGAATAATTAAGTCAAACAAACTTCAATTAAGGGAAAGGTGTTTTACTGTAAAAGAACTGTATAGTGCTGATGAAGTTTTTATTACAAGTTCCGGTAATCTTGTAACACCTATTACAAAAATAGATTCAAGAATAATTAATAAGGGGAAAATTGGAAAAATTTCCCTTCAATTGGCAACACTTTATGCTGATTATTTTATTAATGAATAAAATATTATTACTTAAGGGAGGTGAATTATGATTTCAAAAAAAGTAACTTTTGTTGGTTTGGGTGTTATGGGATATCCTATGGCCGGTCATTTGAAAAATAATGATTTTGAAGTCACTGTCTTCAATAGAACCAGTGCAAAATCAGATAGTTGGGTTAAAAAATATCAAGGTTTGGCACAACCCACTCCTGGAAAGGCAAGCCAGAATTCAGAGATTGTTTTTATATGTGTTGGTAGGGATGATGATCTGAGAGATGTTATGGAAGGCGATGACGGCATAATAAACAATGTAAAGGAGAATACCATTATTGTTGATCATACAACTTCATCAGCTAATATCGCTAAAGAATATTTCAACATTTGCAAAAGTAGAAAATTACATTTTTTAGATGCTCCAATATCAGGTGGTCAAGCAGGGGCGGAAAATGGCCAATTATCAATTATGATTGGTGGTGAAGAAACCCCCTTTGAAGAAGCAAAACCTGTGCTTGCAAGCTATGGAAAGGCAATAGAGTTAATAGGTCCTTCAGGATCAGGACAACTAACAAAAATGATAAATCAAATTTGCATAGCAGGCCTGGTTCAGGGCTTATCAGAGGCTTTGGCATTTGGAAAAAAATCTAATTTAGATATGGAAAAAGTTTTGAAAGTTATATCAAAAGGCGCTGCACAATCATGGCAAATGGAAAATAGATATAAAACAATGTTGGAGGGAAAGTTTAATTTTGGGTTTGCCGTGGATTGGATGAGAAAAGATTTATCTATTTGTTTTGATGAGTCCAAAAAAAATGGATCCAAATTACCTATTACAGAAATAATCGATAAATATTATGCCGAAATTCAATCAACAGGAGGAAACAGATTCGACACATCTTCCTTAATGACACTGGTTGATAAATAAGTTTTATGCAAAATAAAATTATTTATGCTTATGTTTTTCTTATTTTATCATGTCTTTTTTGGTCTGGAAATTTTCTTGTCGCAAAATTAGCCTTTAACTCCTCTTTAGCGCCTTTAAAATTGAGTTTTTTTAGATGGGTTTTAGCGTTAGTGTTAATTTTACCTTTTACCGTGAATTCCATTATAAACAATATTTCACTATTCAAGAAAAATTTTTATAAAATTGTTTTTCTATCTATTTTAAGCGTAACCATCTTTAACTCATTTACTTATATTTCTGTTCAAACAACATTAGTTATCAATGCTTCATTGATGGCTTCCATAACCCCTTTACTAATTATTTTATTTTCTTGGTTGATTTATAAAACTAAAACTACATTTTTTCAGTTTTTAGGGATAAATTTGTCAATACTGGGTGTTATATGCATTGTTTTAAAGGGTAATATTAATAATTTTTTTACGTTAAATTTTACACCAGGAGACATATGGATGTTATTTGCAGTAATTTCTTGGGGACTATATTCAGTATTACTAAAAAAATTAGATGAAAATCTGCCTCAAATTCCTACGCTTACTGTTTTAATTTTTATTGGTTTAATTTTCCTTTTCCCATTTTATGTATTTGAATCCTTCTCTTATGGTTTTTTTCCAAACAAACTATCTGATATTATTATGATCAGTTATGTTGCAATATTTGCTGGAATTACAGCATATCTTTTTTGGAATAAAGGCGTTTTAATTATTGGAGCTAATAGAGCCGGTATTTTTTTGCATTTAATTCCTCTTTTTAGTTCTATATGGGCTATTCTTTTATTAGGGGAGGTTTTTGCTATGTTTCATTTATTTGGTATAGCTTTTATAACATTTGGTATTTTTTTAGCTAATTTTAGGGTTAATTTATGAAGAAAATTATTAAATCTGATGAAGAATGGAAAAAACAACTTTCTGAAAGTGAGTTTTTAATAACGAGAAAAAAAGGTACTGAACCGGCATTTTCTGGAAATAATTTTGATTCTACTAAAAAAGGGTTATTCAGGTGTGTTTGCTGTAATGCTTCTTTATTTAACAGCGACACAAAATTTGAATCAAATTCTGGATGGCCTAGTTTTTTTGAAAGCTACTCAGATGAATCAATTACTAAACTATCAGACAATTCTAATGGAATGCAACGTACAGAAGTTTTGTGCAGTGTGTGCGACTCTCATTTAGGACATGTTTTTGATGATGGCCCTAAACCTACAGGCCTTAGATATTGTATTAATTCCTTATCCATAAAGTTTGAAGAAAATGAATAATTCAAACTTAACAATTATTTTTTCATCAATCGGACATGCATTTATGCATATGTTTGCTGCTTTTTACTTTGTTATTGTTTTATCAATTGAAAAGATATGGAGTATTTCTTATGATGAATTAATCGCTCTTTGGTCGTTAGGTGCACTATTAGTTGGACTAGGAGCATTACCAGCTGGTTGGCTAAGTGATAGATGGAGTCGATCAACGATGATGGGCATTATGTTTATAGGTATGGGTCTATCTTCCATTTATTGTGGTCTGAGTCCTAACAAAACCTACCTTTTTATTGGTTTATCTTTTCTTGGATTATCTTGCTCTATATATCATCCAGTGGGTATTGCTTGGGTGGTTAACTCTTCTTTTAACAAAGGAAAAGCTCTTGGTATTAATGGTATTTTTGGCGGTGTAGGTATTGGATCCGGAGCTTTTGTTGCGGGATTATTAATTAAGTATTTTGATTGGCGATATGCATTTATCATACCAGGTTTAGTTTCTATTACATTTGGTTTTATTCTTTTTTATTGTATTTTTAAAAAATCAATATCGTATAAAAATTTTCAAACAAACAATATTGAAGAAAATAACTCCTCTAACGAGCTATTTTTAATTGTCTTTATTATGTTGTTTGTGATTTTTGGCCTTGGCTTAACTTTTCAAATATTACAAACATCCATTCCAAAAGTCTTTGATTTAAGAATTGTAAATTTATCAACTTTTGAAATAGGAACTATTATAGGCATAATTTACGGGGCAGCAGGCATAATGACTTTTGTTGGAGGCATTATGGCTGATAAGTTTTCATTAAAAAAAATTTATGTGATTGG
>Ga0187827_10000750_pt1 | contig 49771 bp, 53 predicted proteins | sample ETNtaG_39_FD_167969 | JGI IMG/M metagenome (GOLD analysis project Ga0187827, IMG submission 167969) | Marine microbial and viral communities from oxygen minimum zone, Eastern Pacific Ocean - ETNP2014_SV_150_PacBio MetaG (Illumina Assembly) | ecosystem: Environmental > Aquatic > Marine > Hypoxic...
CGATACAGCGAAGTACTGCTGATTGAACCGGGTGGACTAGCATCACCACGAGCGGTTGCCAGTAAGTAATGAGGCTCCGCCACCCTAAATGATATAGCACATTCATAAAAAGTATATCACACCGCACTCGCGTTTGTCAAGTACTACGATGCGGGACCGGGCATCATGTATCGTACTCTGACGCATGGAGCAGAAGTAGAGGATTTCGCTCAGAAATATTCAGTTACCTGAGCAGAATCAATGGATTGTGGCACATGATTTAGTACTTCAGGTTGTGCACTTTCGCTTGATGATAGTCTGTACTGCTGTCTGTTGCCCGGTTCCCGTTGAGTCCGATGGTCATGATTTGACATACAGCCTCGGATATGATATGATGTTATCGGAAATGTTATAACATTATGTCGAGGGTTGGCTCTGTTCCCCGTCGCCTCTGGCACCGGATACTGTTACCTAACCGTAAAACGTTCACCTGTCCGGCTTCCTTTGGAAAAAGCCAGCATCTATAGGAGTGCTCCATGGCCACAAACACCGAGATTCTCGCCAATCTGCGCAAGGCTGTGCTCGAATACGAAGATGAACAGGCTGCAGACTGGGCAGAGAGAGCCATAGAGGCCGGCATCAGCCCTGGAGAGGCGTTGGATGTTCTCATAGACACCATCAAACAGATTGGTGACGGCTATGGTCGCGGTGATCTTTTCCTTCCCGATCTGATCGGTGCCGGTGCGGCCATGAAGAGCGCTGCGGCGGTCCTGGAAGAAGAGATAAAAAAGGAGACAGCAACCCATAGGTCCAAGACTCTTGTCATTGGGACCGTTGCAGGCGACGTCCACGACATCGGCAAGAGCCTAGTGGCGACCATGTTCATCGGAGCTGGATATCGGGTCATCGATCTGGGGATCGATGTGCCAACGCACCGGTTTCTGGAGGCCGTACAAGAGCACGGACCTGACCTGCTTGGATTGTCTGCCCTGCTCAGCACGACCGCCTTGGCACAGGAAAAGGTGATCGACGCTCTTGTCGAGAGTGGGCTGAGAAACAAGGTAAAGGTCCTTGTGGGCGGAGGGGCGGTAACCAGGGAATTCGCTGACCGGATTGGAGCCGATGGCCACGCGGACAACGCTTCTGAGGCTGTCGAAACTGGGGAACGTCTCCGCCAGAGCTAGAGCGGGGTTTTGAGAAACGACGGTTTTTAGCATCCGTACTAAGCCAAGGAGTTATTGATGCCTTTGCCAGGACATGTTTGCAACAATCCCAAAGACTTGTTAACAGACCTTGAAATGGACACGATCCATGCCAGCACCCTGGAAATTCTGGGCGATGTAGGCGTCGTTTTTGGGGATGATAGGGCGCTTGAAATCCTGAAGAGTGGTGGCTGCCGGGTCGAGCATAGCACCGGACGGGTGCGGTTTCCTGGCCAATTGGTCGAAGAGTGTCTACAGCTATGCCCCTCACGGTTCTCAATCAAAGCCAGAAACCCTGCATATGATTTGGATGTAGGCGGGGATCGCTTGTACTTCCAGTCGCATCCTGGTCTCTATCTCTCCGATCTTGAGACAGGAGAACGCAGGGAGGCGTCACTTCAGGACATTGGTCCCCTGGTGAGGTTGATAGATGCACTTGACGAGATCCACTTGGCCATTATGCCTACCGCCACCATAGCTGAAAAACATCCCGCAGTGATGACGGAATGGGTGACGGCCGAGCAGATGCGCAACACTCAGAAGGTGACTGCACACGGAGCTTTTCATGGCTGCGCCAGGTGGGTGGTGGAGATGGCCGCCGTGACCGAGCAGCAGGTGTACGGCCAGATCAATCCCGTCTCTCCGCTTCACTACCCTCAGGACCAGATCGAAGGTGGATTGGATTTCGTCTCAGCTGGGCACCCGATTTGCATCCTGCCTGGTCCTACCCTCGGAGCCAACAGCCCCGCAACCCTAGCGGGCACCTTGGTTCTACAAAACGCCGAGCACCTGGCCGGTGTGGTGCTGGTACAACTTTTCCGTCCCGAAGCTCCGGTTACACTGGCCAGCTACCCTCATGTGATGGACATGCGAAACGGCGCACCTTGTATCGGAGGGGTGGAGGTGGGTTTGCTCGGGGCCGCCCTGGCTCAGATCGGGCGACGATACGGCATTCCCTCGCACCCCGAGTTTCCAATGACAGATTCTAAAGCTCTGGACGAGCAGACCGCTTTTGAAAAGGCCATGTCTCTAGTACTGTTGGCTGAAGCCGGGGCGAATCTAATATCCAATGGTGGCGCCCTTGAGGTAGAGAAAATGTGGTCACCTGTACAGCTTGTCATTGATAACGAGCTAAATGGCATGGTAGCGAGGATTATGGACGGTATCACGGTCGATGCGAATACAATCGCCTTGGATGTAATCAAAGAAGTTGGGCCGTCCGGCAACTTTTTGGAGACCAAACATACGCGGCGCACGTGGCGCTCAGAGCAGTTCTTGCCGGTATTGGCCGATCGGGTCGGATTCGAAACTTGGAAGGCTCAGGGATCGCGAGACATCACACACCGGGCTCAAGAGCGGGCGATGGAGCTCATTTCGACGCACGAGGTCCCGCCCTTGTCTGAACACCAGGACAAGGAGCTGGATCGGATCGTAAAGGCAACGGAAAGGGAAAAGCTGACGCTTTAGGTTCGAGACTTATTGGCAATCAATATTGTCTGGAGATCTCATTATCTTGCTGCAATTTAACAATTAGCGAGATAATTGGTGAAACCTGGGGTGAATTCTGTACCCCGGAGATAGCCTATGCCCCAAGCCACCCACGGTCAGCTTGAGTAGTGGCTTCGCCCTATCTCTGTTGCTTTTTCAACCTACTTTTCCCTGATTTCCGCCTTGCAGCAAGGGGTCTGGCAAATAAGATAACACCTTAATGATTGGGTGGCTGATCACAGAGCCTGAACTCCGCTAGAGCCTTCCCTCCTGGTGTTCTTGTTATTGACACCCCCCTCCGTATTCGGACAGTATTGACCCTACACCCAGAAATTATGCGGCCAGGCGTGTTCCTCGAGTTTTTCCAGATCTGATTGGAGCAACAGGCCTTTGTCCGATGCTTTGACATTGGCTTGCGTATGTTCCGGTTTACGCATGCCCACAATCACGGCAGACAGTGCCGGATTACTGAGGCAGAAACGGAGCGCGGCTTCAGCCAGAGATTCGACATCGCCATGAACCAGGAATTCAAGGGCCTTGGCTCGCTCGTAGACTTCCTGTTTTCGTTCTCCGCCAAAATAGAATTCCTGAAAACTGCCTTCCGGGAAAACCGTCTCAGGTGTAATCTGGCCGGTCAATGCCCCTTCATCCAGTGGCGATTTGACGATGATCCCAATATTCTCTTTCAATGCCAGGGGGAACAAATCTTGCTCCGGTGCCTGCTCGTAAATATTGTAGACCACCTGACAGGTGTCGATCAACCCGGTGTGGATACCTTTGGCACCGTAATCCGGCTCTAACGGGTAGTTTAGAGATAACCCAAAGGCTTTGACTTTGCCCTGTTCTTTCAACTTGGCTGCGGCTTCTTTCCATTCATCCTGATCGGCCCACTCATCTAGCCACACGTGGAGTTGTTGCAGGTCTATCTGTTCCACACCAAGCCGCTTCAGACTGGCTTCGGTCGACTCGATGATCCAATCATAGGGAAAAACCTGCTTCAGCGGAGTGCCGGGAGCCGCTGGCCAGGTAAAATCCTTGGGGTTGATCTTGGTGGCAATGTGTACTTTGTTACCGCATTCCTGCACGGCCTGACCGACCAGTTCTTCACTGTGGCCGTTGCCGTAGTTGGGGGCCGTGTCGACAAAATTAACACCAAGCTCAAAGGCCAATCTCATCGAGTTGATAGACTCTTCGTCATCTTCACCGGCCCACCAATCGCCGCCGATGCCCCACGCGCCGAAACTAATATCTGATACTTCAAACCCTGCCTTGCCTAACTTACGATATTGCATGTGTGTTTCCTCCTGAAACTGATGTAGACATCAAGTGATTTGTGGTTCAGCCGACCAGATAGCCGCCGTCGACCAAAAGGTAAGAACCGGTAACAAAAGAATATTCGTCATTTGTCAGGAACAACACCACGCCAGCCACTTCTTCGGAGCCGCCCAGGTACGGCATAGGATTGCTCTGGCCACCAGCTGATGACGGTCGGCCATCAGTTTCAAGGCGGACCAGTGCAGTAACTGGGCCACGACCCTGGTTCCGATCAATCCCATTCTCAAGGGATGCATTACCCTTCTCGCTTCTGATAATAAGTTCTGGCGTCTTGCAGGATTCTTTCCAGGGCAACTTCTTGCTCAGGGTTCAGATAAGTTTGCTCCGGTTCGGACAAAATGGCCTCGACCCGCTCTTGAGCATAATCCAGCGCCTGTTTCTTATCCTTTTGCAGCCACTCCGGATATGTCAACCGATCAGCCGCCTGAGGCACAAACTGCTCTTTCTGCCACCATTGGCGAGTGTGGGCTTTGCCCAGATAATGGCCTGGAATCGGACCGACCTCTTTGATCAGCTCTGTCGCAATCGTTTCTGTAGAAATGATTTCACCCTCGACAAAGCGGCCGATCAAGCCAGCGATATCATCATCCAGAACGGCCTGAACCGGGTGTGCGGTCAACTCGCTGGAAATCCCAAAATGGAGCAGCATCGAGTTAACTCCCGACAAGGCGGAGGCAAGACCGGCAATCCCTTTCTCGTAGCCGGCCTGGTAATCGATCATCTTAGCGCTGACGTATCCTGGACTGCCATTGCCGATCGGAATCTGGTAATGTCGCCACAATTGGTTGAAGATCAGATTGTTCAACGATGCCCCGATCTGCCCAAAGGCCGGTGAGCCGGTATTCATATTGAGTGGCAGGGAAAAGTGCCCCACCATCATCCGGTGTCCGGGCCGCAAAAGTTGTACAATCACCACCATAGCCATTTGCTCCACGCTGCTGACCACCACCGAGCCAGGAATAGTGGCCGGGCCGGTGCCGCCCATCATACATCCATCTACCGTGGATAACGGCAGACCGGCTTCAACCAGCCGTTTGGCCGCGGTGACCGCTTCCGAACCCCAGGTCAACGGGGGGGAAGAGCCGATGGTCCCGGTGAACTCGTGGCCAACGGCCTGGGCCAATTGGATAGTAAAAATCTCACAATCATTCGAGCAGCAGCCGAACTGGTGTTTAGTGGAGTATTTCATGTGGATGGCTACCCCTTCTGGGATAGCCATCGTTGAGAGAATACCCTCATACCCAAAGTAGGGATAACACCCCAGATGATCTAGGTAAGGTAGGGCGTCCAGTACTCGCACGCAATCGATATACTCAGACCTAGTTGGCTGGCGCGGCTCAAAGCTGTTCAGATCAACCGTCTCCATCCCAGAGCTATGGGAGTAGTACAGGGTCTCCCCGCCGACCAGCAGATTGTTGACTGGATTGGGCGCTTGGACCTGATAGCTGCTAGGGGCTTGGTGAATACATTCCTCCACCAACTCGGCGGGAAATTGGACTCGCATATTACCCTCATCTACCCGGCAACCATTTTCTTTCAAAAATGTTAACGCCCAATCATTTTCGATGCAGACGCCTGTGTCCCACAACACCGTCAGCACGGCTTGGTGCATATCCTGAATATTGTCTTCCGTCAAAAGTTCCAGCGGTTTCACATTCCGCCTAAAGCCTTTGCGACTCATTCTGATGCCTCTTTCGCCTTACTGTCCCATAAAACGCCGGGCCAAATTAACGGCACCCGGCGAGGTTGGGTCATAGCCGTCGGCCCCGATACTGTCGGCAAAATTCGCATTGATCCCCCCGCCGCCAACCATTACCTTAACTTTGTCTCTAATCCCTTTCTCTATGAGCAGTTCAATTACTTTGCGCTGCTGGGGTGCGGTGGTGGTCAGCAGGGCCGACAAGGCCAGGATTTGGGCGTCATACTTGATGATGGCCTCTACAAAGTCATCAGCTTGAATATTGATCCCCAGATCATGCACTTCAAAGCCAGCAGCTTTCAGCAACGTCCCCACCATTTGTTTTCCGATATCGTGGATATCACCAGCCACAGTTCCAATAACCACGATACCCAAGCTTTTTTGTTTGATCCCGGTGCGTCGAATCTCCTCTTCCAGAATTGTTGTAGCAGCCGACATAGTTTCGGCAGCGGCAATCAGATCCGGCAGCCACAACTCACCTTGGCCGAACAGATCGCCTATGTGTCGGATGGCCTCCGTGAGAGCATCAAGTGCCTCAATGGGATCAAACTGGTCGTCCACAGCTTTTTGGGCCCAGGCAGCTGCTGCTTCGGCATCATATTCAATAACTGCTTGGTGCAAGTTATTTAGTATTTCTGCTGACATTATCTATAGCTTTGTCTGCTGGAATGAGCTGTTGGGCACCACTACTCGAATGGATGTATTGGTCCAGTTGGAGGTAAAACCAGGTGGTCGTTCTCAGATGTGACAGCGAATAAAAGGGGTTTAGCGGATTGGGTTCCATCAAAACATTACCTCCATGTTGACGCAATCTATACTTGGCAGAGATGTCAACATTTTTCATGAGCTTTGTTCCAATGTCTGGTTCGGTAATATAATGGTCGCTCCAAGCCTGCTCGTTCGAACCGTCGGAAGGCGAATTCTTCGACCTCAGCCAACACCGCCTGCTCGTCACATCCCAGCAGCTCGCGGTCCTCAACCACTATCTGCCCGTCAATGATGACCGTCTTCACGTCGCTGGGTGCAGAGGCGCTGTAGACCAGGTTATTTACGATATTGTTGACTGGCCTGAGGTGAGCCCCGGTCAGATCGACCAAAATCACATCCGCTTTTTTGCCGATCTCCAGCGAACCAATTTCATCGGCCATCCCTAGGGCTTTGGCCCCGCCGATGGTGGCCATCTCCAGAGCGTGATAAGCCGTTACCACGGTTGAGTCTGAATTAGACAGCTTCTGCAAAAAAGCCCCTACTCGTGCTGCTTCAAACAGATCCATATTATCGTTGACCGCGGGTGAGTCTGTTCCCAGCGAAACAGGTATACCAGCGACCAACATCTTGACAATCGGTGAAATTCCCAAGGCTAGCTTCATGTGACATTCAGGGTTGTAGGAAACGGTTGTGCCTGTTTCCTTGAGAATCTGAATGTCATCGTCGGTCACCCAGATCAGGTGTGCGCCCAACACGTCCGGCCCCAACAGCCCCAGGTCAAACAAATGTCTTACTGGGGATTTACCGTGGCGCTTGTGAACATTATCCCAGCCGTATTTGCTCTCGGCAATGTGCATATGGATGCCTACGCTGTTTTGGTTGGCCAACTGTCGCACATGCTGGAGCAGCTCCGGAGTGGTCGAATTCTCACAGGCCGGCCCATAGCGGAAGGTCACCCGCTTTCTGGTTGACTCTTGACAGCGAGTGCGCAACTTCTCGGCCAAATCATAGGCCACATCCATCGGCAGCAACATTCCTGGCCTTTGCCATTCATCATTGTCGGTCAGAGTCAGGGTGTGAATCGCCCGGATGCCCAACGTTTCATAAACATTTATAACCTCCAGCGGCGTAGCCCACTCCATATTCAAGATGCAGGTCGTGCCGGATTTAAGGGCTTCAATACAACCCAGCCGAGTAGCGTGACATTGTAGACCGTACTCCCCAGCTAGGTAGTCTTGGACGGCAAGTACAATACGTGGAGCTGAAACATGGTCGATCCAGTCGGGAAAAGGAATGTGGTCGGGAGCGCCTTTAAGGAAATTCTGTAGGAAATGGTGATGGGTATTGATGAGGCCAGGGAGTATGGCCTGGTGGCACGCATCGATGGTCTTTCGACCAACAAATTGCTCCACCAGGTCATCGGTCGGGGCCAGGGCCACAATCTGACCTTGATCGATTGCCAACGCGCCATCATAAAGAATGTGATCAGCATCATCCATAGGCACAATTACGCCGCCACAGATCAAAATATCGACGGTCGTTTGATGTTGCTTGCTAGCTTCCATTTGTCACATCCATTTACGGTGTAAGCCGAACCTAGTTTAGCCTGACTAAGGGAAGGGCGACTGATGGCCAAATTGGCTAGCGAACAGCTTTCTCATTACGCCTGATGGGTTCTCAGGGCACTGGCGGGAATTACTTTAATAATTCGTGCAGTTGATACTGGTGTTTGCCAAACTCGCCCCCAAAGTTCATTGCGCCCAGATACAGGACGCCAGGAACCTGGGCTGCGGCTTGCAAACTGACTGTCATTGCCTGTCGCATCAACTCCGGCGATGCACCAAACATCAACAGATTCAAGATAGAGTTCACCCCGTCCGGAACCTTGCTGTCTTCAATCTTGTCCCGTAAGGAGGGAATATAATCTAACTCTCGAAAAACTTGTTCTAGGCCGTAGCCCATCGGTGCCGCGCCGTCAACGGATGCCAGGGCATCTTTGGCCGCCGCGACAGCTGTCACTGCCGTGGTTTCACTCTCGGTAAAGCAGACAAAGTGGCCGTCAGTGCCGTTGCTGCAAACTTTGTATGCCTTTTCATAGATAAACTCGCCGGTAGTGGTCGGCAGAACGCACAATTTGTGGTCATTTAACTCGCGCTCAGTGTCGTACCCTTTCCACCGCTTCGAAGAAATGCTAAACCTGTCGTGAACATCTACCGTTTCTCCAGGCACGTCCTCGATCGCCGCATCAAAGACGGAAATCGTTGGAATCAGCGAGGACAGGGCAATGCGAAGCTCGATCTCTTCGAGCATTCCCTCTCGCTCATCCGGCGGCATAGCCATCGAGACAAACACACCGGGACGTCCGTCAAGTGTTTCATGGGGCAAGGCCGTCCTTTCAATACCGGCATTGATTCGGGAACCGATCATGCTTGATCCCGCGGCCCCGACGAATTGGTGGGCGCCACCCAACGCGATCTCGGCGGAAACGGCCGTCAACACAACTCTGACCACCTCCAGTGTCCAAGCTTCGGCAAAGGTGTCAAAGACGGTGACATTTTTGATTTTCATTGATATTATCCTCCTGCGTGGATGATGAGGACTTTTACGCCCTCTTGCTTGCGGGCAATCTCGTATCCGAATTGAATTTCTTCAAGCGGCAAGCGGTGAGAAATCAGAAGTTTTGCCTTGATGATGTCGGCGTTGATCAAGGCCAGAGCTTGCTCATACTGAGCAACAATGGAATCGTAACTGCCGATAATTCGCAGCTCTTTGTAATGGATCAAGTCCAGGTCCAGTTCCACCTTTGGTTCAAGGGTAGCTGCAAAATAGAGCACCTGACCGCGCCGAGCGGCAAGATCAATGGCTTGCCTCAGCACGGCAGCTTTACCGACCGCGTTGACGACAATGTCGGCTCCTCGCCCATCTGATACTTCCCGGACAACTTGCTCTATATCTTCCCGACTGGCATCGATCACCACATTTGCACCTAGTTTTTTGGCCACATCTAGGCGATGATCCAATAGACCGACCATCACCGTAAAGGCACCCTGATGCCGGAGTAGCTGGATATGCAGCAAGCCGATGGGTCCATCGCCGATGACCACTGCCACCGAGCCGAAAGGCACTTCCAGTTTTGATTGGCCGTTGATCACGCAGGCCAGAGGCTCGGCAAAGGCCGCTTCTTCCATAGATACGCCCTCGGGGATTTTGGTCAGATTTTGGAAAGGATAATTACTGTACTGGGCCAGACCGCCTGAAAAATATCCTTGGTTTTGACAAGCGCTGAACAGGCCGCGTCGACAGTAATAGCAGTAGCCGCAGGTCAGACGGCCATCCGGAACGACCCGATCACCCGGTTTGACGTTAGTGACATTTTCCCCGACATCAACCACCGTGCCTGCCACCTCGTGCCCCATACGGAAGGGATAGGTGATGGACCAGCCCCGGGGAACATTGCCCTGGTAGGCTTCTACATCAGTGCCACATACTCCGCAGGCGGCAACCTTGATCAGGACTTCGGCGGGGCCGATTGTTGGTTTTTCTAACTCCTCGATTCCCATTTTGAGGGGTTCTTGGAGACGTGCGATCTTCATATAAGCCGGACCAAAAGGATCTTCTCTTGCAGCAGCTCTACGCTCTTCGGTTCACCGCCGCGTGACTCTTCGGACGGCAGAACCGAGTGCCAAAAGCGGCGCATGCCGCTGTACAAGGCTTCAATGGCTTCGTCCGATGGCATGTCGTAGTAAGGACGGTAGATTGGTTGCTCATCCACGGAAATTTACCCACCTCATAGACTATAATAATTTGGTAATTCGATACCTTCAGCAGTAAACCGTTCGTAGGCATACTGGGTTGCGTTGCTCACCCACTCCTCTTCATCTAAAGTCATGATCTGGCGATCCTCCATCACTATCTGCCCGTCACAAATGACGGTCTGGATGTCATGGGCATTGGCGCAATAGACCAGACTGTTTTCCAGATTATTAATCGGGCGCATGTGGGAGCCGCTTAGATCAACCAGGATCAGGTCAGCCTTCTTGCCGGCTTCCAGAGAACCGATCTCATTTTCCATTCTCAGCGCTTCGGCTCCACCCAGGGTAGCCATCCGCAGGGTGGTCGGAGCGGGCAGCACCGCCGGGTCCATCGTGGTTACTTTTTGCAGGAAGGCCGCAGTGCGCATCGCCTCAAACATATCCATGTTGTCATTCACCGCGCAGCTGTCCGTACCCAACGATACCACAAGCCCGGCCTCCAGCATCTTCGTAATGGGCGCAATGCCATCGGCAACTTTCATGTTGCATTCGGGGTTGTGGGCCACTTTGGTGCCGGTTTGGCGGTACAGCTCAATGTCTTCATCCGACAGCCAGATGCTGTGGGCGCCCTGCACGTCCGGTCCCAGTAATCCCAGATTGTGGAGGTGGCCGGTCGGCGTGGTGCCGAATTTTTTGTGAATGTTGTCCCATTCATATTCGGTCTCGGCAATATGGATGTGGATGGGAATCTGATTTCGATCGGCCAGAGATCGAACTTCTTTGATCAGGCCCTCGCTGCACGAATTGGGGCAAGCGAGGCCATAACTGAAAGCGATCCGGCCATTGACAGAGGTTTGACAGCGCTCCATCAACTCATCGGCCAGCACTAGCAGCCGATCGTGAGGCAAAATCACTTCTGGCGAAATCCACTGGTCAGTCATAGTAATGGTGTGCCATACACGGATTCCGGCTTGCTCGAACACATCTATCACCGTGGGGTGGGTCGCCCACTCCATATTCAGAATAGTAGTAATGCCAGACTTGATAGTATCGACACAACCCAGTTTAGATGCGTGAATCTGGATGTCGTAGACCCCCTGGAGGTAATCCTGAACCGCCACTCGGATGCGAGGTACGGAAACACTGTCGATCCATTCGATGAGGGCTAAATCATCCCGGGTACCTTTATGAAAATTCTGGAGGAAATGGTGGTGGGTGTCGACAAAGCCGGGCATCACTGCTTTCCTGCGGGCGTCGAGTATCTTTTTGGCCTGATACTGCCCGGCGATCTCAGCCATCGAACCGACAGCTACGATGCGACCCTGGTTGATAGCCACGGCCCCATCTTCAATTATCGGCTGCCGTTCGTCAATGGTGACGACCAGCCCGTTTTGAACCAAAATATCAATCTTCGTCATTGGCAACTTCGTGTGCTTACGATTTATGGCCGTACCCATATCCAGTGGCGTTTAGGTGTTTAGATAGTGCTCCAGGGACCGGATCTTGCACACCAACTTCGGCAGCTCATCGATGGTAACGTAGCCGGGTCTCGCGTTGATGACATCGGGTATTCGATTGACGATCTGCGAGCTGGTTCCCAACAGTGTAGGGGGATTGTCGTTTCGCATGTGTATGGTGGGCTCCCCCTTGATAATCCACTCGTTGATGTCCTGCTCCCCCTTCTCGTAGACCTTGGCCGTTTGCGTCGCCTTGAATAGGATTCCTTCGACGGTGTCGATTACTATCGTGTTATCCAGCCCCGTCACATCCCCGGCCGGTATGTCCTTGTTGAACGCTTTGGAGGGCAGATCGTGATCGAGAATAATGGGCTTGACGCTCTCGGTGATGGTTTTCGCCGTGAGCCCTAAGTCTGAAATCTGGTTTTCCAGATCCATGCGGAGACAGACGACCTCGTCCCCCAGGGGAAGTTTTTCGTTTTTCTCAATCATCTTGTAGATGTCGTCGGCTTTCTTGCCCACCGCGTAGAACTCCGCTACCATAGGTCCTAGTTCATCCATGTTGATGCTGGTCCGTCCCTCGATGGATTCGATGCGGTGTGCTGCGCCGGTCAGGGTGGTAATCAGGTTGGCCCAGAAAACGTCCTGCATTCCCGAACCCGTCACGGTGCCCCCGTTTTCCTTTGCGATCCGGTCCAGTTTCGCGGCAATTGCGGGGGAGGATGTCCAGGGATAGGAGGCTTCCTCGGAAGTGGTAATCACGTTGAGTCCTGCTTCTAGACACCTTTTAACGTGGGGATATATCTTCTCCATGGATGTGGCAACGGCGATGAGCGCGATGTCCGCTGCGGTCCGGGAAAGCACCTCATCGGCTTTGTCGCTGATTTCAACATTGAGTTTTCGACCGATGCCGATCACGTCACCTAGGTCCTTGCCCACGTTCTTCACGTCTATGGCGCCCGTGATAATGACGCCTTTGTCAACCATGAAACGGGCGATGTCCCGACCGATATTGCCAACTCCGTAGGATACCGCTTTGATCTTTTCCATACTTTCTTCTCCTGATGCTCTGAGAATGTAAGCGATTGTAGAATGCTCTACAATCTCACTATGCAGTCCTACCCAATTTCATTGCTCCAGTGAAAATGCGACCACCGGTGGCCGAAATAGAATGTCATTTTCGCTGTCGTCCCGTTTGGGACTGTCACACTCCTCTGAAGATAAGGGTTTGTGGGACAATCTTTAAGATTGTCGTCTGCGATTTTTATTCTTAGTTGTGCTGCCGTATACTGAGTCTGTCTCCTATGAAAAAAGGCAAATCTAAAAAAGGACAAACAGCAAATCTGCAAATGATGATCCTTTGTGACGCGCCACCCACGTTGTCAATTATCCGAAAAAATCACCTGTTTTAGTTGGCGAGTTACTCTTTCGGGATCGTCTGACTGCCAGACCCGCCGGCCAAAGGCCACGCCCGCAGCCCCCGCTTTTATGGCATCTCTGGCTACGCTGACAGTGCTAACTTCAGGCCCTTCGCTGGGACCACCGGCCACAATAATCGGAACCGGCGCCGCCGCAATCACCTGCCGGAAGGTGTCAATATCGCCGCAGTAATTGGTTTTCACGATGTCTGCGCCCAACTCCATGCCGATACGAGCAGCGTGGGCAATGGCATTAGCATCATAGAAATCATCCGGGGGAGGCATCATTTCCGCCACTACGGGCATCTCATAAGCCTGACTAGCATCGGTTAACTCGGCCAGCCAACGATAGATGTCGATATCACCTGTCCGGCCAAAAAAGACCGAAATGGCGATGGCGTCGGCATCCATCCGTAGCGCTGTTTCCAGCGATGCGATCGGCGTTTCTTGAGTACCATCCGCACTCAGACCGGCCGTCAGGCTAATCCGTAGAACAACCCCTGTCGAGGGGGGGATAAGCGGAGCCACTGCTCGAAAAAAACCCGGTGAAATCAACAAGGCATTTGCGCCTCCTTTGACCACTGCTTCAACAATCGCCTCCGGACGATCTATGCCGCGAACGGGGCCAAGCCAGCCACCATGATCCAGTGGAGCAAGCAGGCAGCGACGTTGTGATCCCACCAACAAGCGGCTTAAGCGTCTTGATTTTCCAATCATTGTTTACTCCTCGTGTTTACAATGCCTCAGACATTTCCTAACTACACTGATTTTGGGCCCCAAAAAGCCAGATTTCGCCCGTCATGTACCCTTTTCTTCGCATCAAAGGGTAACTCTGTTAATTTTGGCCCAAAAAACACCTAAGAATCACTTGTTTAAATAACTATCCGAAGCATTGGTTAAATGGGGCATCAGGCGTGCAACGCTTGCCTTGCTGTTCTCCTCTCTTTTGTCAAAGCAAGTTTTGCACTCCAATTAGTACTCATTGTTAATTGATCCCCGGTTTTGGATGGATAGCCTCTTGCAAGGCAAAATCGGCAAAGCGCCCATATGTTTCATAAGTCTGTTGGTAAATGGATGCATCGGCAACATTGTGACGGATGATCCTCGGTGGGGGAAAGGTATTGATAAGTGTCTCATAAAAATCGGCCTGAGTCAGTGCGGACTGGCAAAGGGCATACAGCACCCGGGTGACGGTTTCAGCTTCAGTGTAGATAGCTACATCGTATTGACAAACATCGGCTATGATATTGGGTAATCCTGGGGTTTTAGTACCGCCTCCAGCCAGGACCAACTCAGAAACCGGCGTTCCCAACTCGGCATAGATATCCAGCAAGTGACGTAAACTGTAGGCTATTCCCTCCATTACCGCCCGGATTAAGTGTTGTCGGGTGTGTGATATTTGCAGTCCATAAAAACCACCTTTGATGTCATCCAACCAGTATGGACTTCGCTCCCCGGCTAGGTAGGGGATAAAGCATAACCCGTCGGCTCCGGGCGAAAGCTGGGCGGCTTCAGTCATCATCTGTTCAAAACTGGGGCCCGAAGAGGCATCTTGAGTGATCTGGTTATAAGCCCACATTAGGGCTGCTCCAGTGGTCGATGATGCGCCCCCCAGCAGCCGATAGGGGCCAAGAGGATAGGTGTACAAACGATGGGCCGTGTCTTGCGGGTGCTGGTCTTTGGCCAGAGCCATAAAAATCATTGACGAGCTACCCAGCGAACAGACCACCCGCCCTGGCTGGGCCGGCGCGCCGCCGATCAGGGCAGCCACATCGCCCATCCCCACCACAACTTTGGCCTCGGGATTGAGACCCATTTTTTCCGCTACCTCCCTGTGAGGAGGACCTACAACTGCATTCGCTTGGTGGGTGGGGGGCAAAACCGAAGGGTCAAGCCCCACCAGGGCCAGTCGTTCTGTCGCCCAACTGCGGTCCTCCCAATTCATCAACGCTGCTCCGCCAGCTTCGGTCATGTCAGTCGCCAGTTCGCCGGTCAGTCGATAGCGCAGATAATCCTTCGGCCAAACGATAGACCGAACATTTGCGACCATCTCAGGACGGTGACGCTTTAGCCAAAGGAGTTTAGGAAGAGTGTAGGTGCTGTTGATTTGATGGGGCGGCAACTGGAGCATGGCTTCAAGCTCGACCGTTTCAGCTGCAGCTCGGCGGTCCAACCAGAGAATGGTAGGCTTGAGAACCTGCCCTGCCTCGTCCAGAAGTACGGCTGTATGCATCTGGCCGGTAAAAGCTATTCCTTCAACTTGGGTCAGAGCAAGTTTTTGTTGCCGCAGGTCCGCCATCGTTTTTTCAAAAGCGTTCCACCACTCCTCGGGATCACCCTCGGCCCAACCGGATTGTGGGCAGCGATAATTGTAGGGCTGGGTCGCTGTTCGCAAGATATTTCCCACGGAATCGTAAAGAACGGCTTTGAGTAGGGAGGTTCCGACGTCAACCGCCAGTATTACCGGTTTAGCAGAAGCCATCAAATCATCTCACCGCCAATCTCGGCCATCACTTTGAATCCCTGCTCATCCTTTACCAGTTCGAAACCCTGCTGCAACTCCTCTAGTGGTAGCAGGTGTGAGATTAGCTCCTCCACCTTTACCTGGCCAGTTTCGATGAGCTGGAGGGCATCATACATGTCTCGTGGCGTGGAATCAGCCGAACCGGTAAGAACCAGCTCTTTGTAATGAATGAGGTTAGGGTCGATGTCTAACGTTGTGTGGGGATAGATACCGGCAAAGATATTCAGACGGCCGCCTTCGCCCAGACACTCCGCCGCCTGAACAACCAAGGGGGCGACCCCGACAGCGACCACAGCCGCGTCCGCGCCCTGAGCCTCAGTAACTTCAATAATTACGTTTTTGAGTTGGCCCTCTGAGTTGTTATGGACGACGTCTGCACCCAATTTTCGGGCTAAATCCAGCCGTTCCGGAATCAGGTCAGTGACGATTACTTTCGCTCCGTAACATTTGGCAACCTGTAGATGCATGAGGCCAATCGGTCCGGCCCCGACCACCAACATTACCTCGCCAGGGACCAGATTGAACATTTTTTGTCCTCGCACCACGCAGGCCAGTGGCTCGGCAAAAGCGGCTGCTTTGAAACTGGTACTTTCCTTCCGAATAGGGTGAATGTTTTTGTAGGGGGCGACGGCAAAATCTTCGTATCCGCCGTTGGGAAATTGAGGGTTAAGACAGCGATTCTCTCTTCCCCGCCGACAGTTCACACATACCCCACATTTGACGATAAAATCGACCATTACCCGCTGGCCGACCTGCAGGTGCTTTACATTTTCGCCCAGCTTAGCGATTTTGCCAGTTGCCTCGTGGCCCATTACGCGCGGCAAAGGGACGCTCTTCTTACCCGTGTAAACCCGGACGTCCCAGGGACAGATGCCACAGTACGCAATCCGAACCATGACCTCCTCGGGGCCAGTCTCATAAATCGGCTGCTGGCGCAACTCGAATTTTCCTGGTTCAAGCAACCACGTGGCTCGCATCTCTGAATCGAACATTGCCGTAGTTTGGTCAGTAATTTGTATCGTTTCGTCTCTCTGACCTTGCCAGTGAGTACGCCATCTGGCTAGCCTAGAAGAGAGGTTGCCGCCATTACGTGGTCGTTTGTGGTAGGTCTAGTTCTTGACCGGCTGGCGGATCAGGTGCAAGGAATACTGGTACCGGTCAGCGCAGCTGATGACCTGAAAGATCTCCACCGGCACGGGCTGGTCTTCCACATAGTAGTTGATGCCTTCTCTTACAAGCGATGGACTTCCTTCATCTACACCCAGCAAGTTGGCATTGTGCGCATCGGCGACCGTGGCTCGTATTGTCGCTTCTCCTTCGGTAATCTGAATGCCCTTTTTTGCCAGCACAGACCAAAGGGAGCCTTCCGTACTCAATTCCAAAGGAGTCAAGTAAACGTGAGATGGAAGATGCAGATGTGAGACGCAAAGCGAAATGATCTCGTCGTCTGCGAGCCTCAGGCGTTCCACAATCCAAATTGGATCGCCTTCATCCATCTGCAGTCGCGAGGCAACGGATTTGTCCGCAGGCGTGTGCTGCAGATTGAGCAATCGGGTACTAGGTACGCGACCCTGCGCTCGCATCTCGTCGGAAAAGCTGATGAGTCGGCCCATCTCGCGGGGAATCCTCGAACGGCTAACAAAGGTTCCCTTGCCCCGGTACCTGTGGACGTGTCCTCGGGTTGCCAGTTCACCGATAGCGCGACTGACGGTGATGCGGCTGACGCCATAGCGTTCGCACAACTCACGTTCTGTGGGGATAGCCTGACCCGGCTCAAGCTGCCCCTCGGCGATCTGCGCCAAAAGATCCTCTTCTATCCGCCGATAAAGTGGCACTTCGCTGGTTTGGCTCAGAACTTCCTGTTTAATTTTCTCCGATGCCATCTTCAGGTCCTTGAGCGGCCGCTAACAGGCTAATGAGACTCCTATGCCATAATGATATAACACATCCTAAAAGAGTATATCATACTGTAGTAGTGTTTGTCAAGAACAGTGTTTTTGAAGTGCTACGGCACGGGATCTTCCATCATGCATCTGACCGTGACGCGAGGAGCATAAGTAGAGGAATTTGTACAGAAATATGTCAGTTACCTGACCAGTGTCAATGGAATGAGGCCTATGGTGCAGTACATCAGGTTGTGTAATGCTCCCTGATGATAGCCTGTCCTGCGGTCTGTTGCCCGGTTCGCCATGAGTCGGATGGTCATGATTTGACATGCCTCCTCGTATATGATATAATCTTTAGAAAAATTGTTATAACATTATAATGTTATGTCGAGGTGTACAGCCTGCCGCCAAAAGATCTGGCCGTGGGCTTGTCGGCCACGTTAGATGAAGGATTTTCCGGCGAGGAGCTGCCGAAAGTTGGTGAGCGAATTGTTGACGTGGAACGGGTGTACAACGTCCGGTAAGGACAAGGGCCGGGCTGATAAGACCCTTCCTCGCCGGTTTAGTCAAGGGCACGTGCCTTTGAATGACTATATGATATCGACCTGGAAACCAGCCAGGCTTTAGCTACCCCGGAACCGATGCACTATGGCCAGAATCATAGTCGGGAAGCCTTGTTCTCGACCGATATTATTTTCTGCGCCAGTGGGTCGGTCAGGGAGAAACAACAAAGGAGGTATTAGAATTACTGAACTTGTTTGAAATCATGGAGGATGCCGGCAATTCCAAAAAAGGAGCACAAAACATGGAAAAACAACAACTTCACGACCAGCTTTATGACAATATCATGGACTTTGACGGCCCGGCAGCAGCCGAAACCGCTCAGGCTATAGTTAACAATGGCTATGATGTGATAGAAGCCATTCAAGTAGCCACCGAAGCCGTAAACAAAATTGGGGATAAGTTTGAAACCGGTGAATTTTTTCTACCCCACCTGATGCGGGCCGGTAAGGCAATGGGGCAGTGCATGAAGGTGCTCTCCGCTCACCTTGATGCTGAAGGGACAGCCAAGAAAAAAGGCACAGTAGTGATTGCGGCCGTCTCAGGCGACATCCACGACATAGGAAAGAACTTGGTAGGAACGATGCTATCAGTTCACGGTTTTGATGTGGTCGATTTGGGGGTAGACGTGAATCCTATGGAAATTGCCGACGCCGCCGAACGAGAAAATGCGAAATTCATCGCTTTGTCATCGTTAATGACAACCTCGATGCCCTACCAGAAGGATGTTTTAGAAGTATTGAATGAAATAGGGCGGCGAGATAAATTCTATGTGGTTGTTGGCGGAGGTCCGGTGACGTCCGAATATACCCAGAGCATTGGAGCTGACGGCTGGGGATTGAGCGCCGTCTCAGCCGTTAAGGTATGCGACGAGTTATTGAAAGCCGGTCACAAGCCACCTGTTCCAAAAATCATATTGGTAGAATAGGAGCAAAATAATGCCTATCGATCGAGACAAAATAATGGATGTGCTTGAGAAAGCGCACAAAGGTTCTATCTGTAAGCAGTTTGATTGGGATACGCAGGTCATCCCTGACACCATTGTTGAAAAATTACAGAAATTCGGCCTAGAAAAAAGCTGTGATCCGGCTAACCCGGTCAATCAAGACCTCGAACTGGCCGATCGCTTTTTTGAAGCCGGAATAGAAGTGGCTGCCGAAGTGGGCATGCTCTGCACCGACACGCAGCGAGTAATCGAATTTAGCCGGGATGAATTGCAAGCTGGTTTGGATGCCGCCCCGGCCGAATTTACCCTTGGCGAGGGCGATCAGGTGGCCAATTTTAAACACCGCCAATTAGACGACCCAACGCCGCCCGTGTGGGTCTCTCCCCTGAGCATTGCCGTCACCGAAGATGTCTTTGAGCCACTGGTCGAAGGCATTGCCAGCATCCCGGAAGTGGATTGTTTGGAAGGGCCTTCCTTTGAAACCATTTGGGGAGCTCCTCTGCGGGCCGGATCACCTTACGAATTGTTAGCCGGCAAGATGCAGGCCGAACTGTTTCACAAAGCTATCAAAAAGGCCGGGCGTGAAGGCATTGGCCTGTACGCGGTGGGCACCTCGCCCACCCATTATGGGGTGCTGGGCGGCTATGGAGTACCTGGTGGCTATAAACCGGAGCGGGATATCGTCCTTATTCTTTCTCCTGTAGAGATCAAAACATCTTACGAGAACTTGCTGAAGTTGGCCCACACCTATAACTGTGGCGGGATTTCCTATGGCGGCTCATGGTCAATGATTGGGGGCTACGCCGGCGGACCTGAAGGGGCGGCTCTGTCTTGCATTGCCTGTACCATTATTCTGTACAACGCCTACCAGTGCGTCAACGGCGCCAGTTTCCCTTACGACCTGCGCACTATGGGCAATTGTGGGCGCCCGGCGTTGTGGGCGCTGGGACTGGTGTTCCAGGCGCTTAGCCGGAACACCCATCTCTGCGCGAACTCCGTCCTGAATCAGACCGCAGGACCGGCGACATCGATGCTGCTCTACGAGTCGGCCGTAGGGATGATGACCCTTGCTGCATGCGGAGCATCGTCTTGCACCGGTCCCCGGACTGCAGGCGGCAAGTACACCAACTACATCACCCCCCTAGAAGTAAGGTTTGCTGGGGAGGTCTTCAAGAAATCGGCGGGTATGAGCATCGGCCAGGCCAATGATATTGCCAACAAACTGCTCCCTAAATATGAAGAGCAGTTAGGGAACCCTGGAAAGGGTCAGAGCTTCAAAGAATGCTACAACTTAACCAGCCTGACCCCCAGCGACGAATGGCAAAAAATCTATGACAATGTCAAAGATGAGGTCATCGATGTGGGCATCCCGCTCGACTAATAATTAAGATACCGGAACTCAATATCTTTTTCAATCAGACCTATACCAGTAACGATTTCGTCCTAAGCGCGCACTGTCAACAAACCCGCTTCATGTGGAAGCGCGTTAGGTGTCACTCGGGGTCGCTGGTCAAAATGCGGAGTGGGCTAGGGGGGCGAGTACTTCTAAGCCGCAGAATCGCTGGGCTTTGCCGCTTAATTCAGTGTAAATAGGTTGTAAATGCGTGCGGGTTCGCCCCCCGTCGGGACCGCAGTCGTACTACAAGAGGGCTCTTATCGGGCTAATCACGACCTGTAGTCGCATGCAGCAGGTTGTACATGCTTGACTTGGGCTTGATGGCCTTGATGGAGCCTTCTAGTATGTAGGCGATGTCGATAGTCGAGCCCAGCAATTTCTTTCGTTCCTCATCTGTAGCCACTCTCAAAATCTGCCCGAAGTCCTGTAAGAATTCTCCCGCGTCTAACACGCTTGTGCTCGTGACGGGTACCAGTTCCGTAATGGTGCTCTCGACACGTGCCTTCGTAATCAAGTATTCAATTTGCTATGGTCCGAGGCGCCTATTTTCATCGAGACGTTCACGTCACCCTGGCGCAGATCTGTGAGGAGCTTCGGGACCTGCTCCCGACCAAATAGCATCAACTATGTTCGTAGGTCTGACATTGCCGGGTGCTGGTGTCAGGGCCTCGTGCAGGGTTTCAAATCACTCGTAACCGCCGGTTCTGACCTGGTCAATAAAAACTGCCATGATCAGTACCAATCCTTGGGCAATCATCTGATAGAAGGCTGGTATGTTCAACAGAGTAAAGCCATTGTTCAGTGTGCCCATGATTAGTACCCCCAGCAGGGTTCCGACTACATTGCCAATTCCACCCTTCAGGCTAGCCCCTCCAAGGATCACAGCTGCGATCACGTTTAATTCATACCCCATTCCTGCTCTGGGTAGGGCGGCTCCCATCATTGATGCACTGATCAGTCCTGCGAGAGATGCGAAAATTCCTCCAAGAATATAGACAACGTAGCGCCACAGCTTTACATTGACGCCAGCAAGACGGGACGCCTGTGCGTTGTCCCCAATTGCATACACGTAGTTGCCGAGATTGGTGTAACGCATCACGAACCAGACAAGTCCGTAGATCAAAAGCATTGTCACAATGGGAACCGGGATTCCAAATGCGAGCCTTCCACGCCCAAGGAACTCGAAACTCTCTGAAACTATTCCATGAGACACTCCATCTGAATACACGTACGCAAATCCACGGATCACCGACATCATTCCAAGTGTGGCTATCAAAGGGTTGATCCGCCCATTCACAATCAAGGTGGCGTTGAAGGCTCCCAAGGCGGCCCCTGCCAGCAGCACAAGAGCAACTGCCAAAGGAATTGCCATCTGCCCGGCCAGCTCATCACCGGTCAAAGATGTGATATGACCTAGTTGGAGTTTGCCCGTCAGTAGAGCTCCAACTAGCACTCCTGAGAACCCTATGACTGAGCCAACTGTGAGGTCAATGCCACCTGAAACTAGCACCAGGGTTGCGCCCACGGCTGTGATTCCTATCACAGCAACTGCCTGCCCAATGTTGCGAGCGTTTGCCAAGCTCCAAAAATGGGGGGATAGTTGTGAAAATGTCAGCACCAAGATTATCCAGGCTGCTAGAAGCGTTAAGTCGCGCACACTCACTATACTGCGCATGCGAGAAATCCTTCGGTTCTGATCAGAAGGATCCCGTTGTTTACGCTTACCGAAGCGCTCAGTATCTGCGGTATAATCGTGACTAGTCATTATCATCTCCATCCGAAGTGTGTCCCAGAAACATGTGGCGGATTACTTCATCTGGAACGACTTCTTGGGTCATAAATTTACGCACCATACGTCCGGCTCGCAGTACGAATATCGAGTCACTGACTGCAAACACATCCTCAAGTCTGTGGCTGATCAATATCACTGAAATACCAGACTGCTGTAGTTGTCTGATCAGGTCGAGTACTGCATCAACTTCTTTGAGAGCCAGGCTCGCTGTTGGCTCATCCATTATGACAAGTTTCGGCGAAAAGCTGACTGCACGTCCGATTGCAACTGCTTGCCTTTGGCCGCCCGATAGTTTGCGCAGCGGGGACTCCAGAGAACCAATCTGAATCTGCAGGGTTTCGAGTATCGCGCGCGCCTTGGCTTTCATTCCGACCCAATCTAAAACCTTAAGGATGCCTAGGTGCAGGAGCGTCTTTTCTCTTCCAAGAAAAATGTTCGTTGTGACATTGCGATTGGGGCACAAGGCGAGATCTTGATAAATCATTTCAATGCCGAGTTTTTTAGAATCACCAGGTGTTCGGATTGAAACTGTTTCTCCCTCAAAAGAAATGTTGCCGGAGTCACTTTGGTATGCACCGGTAAGAATCTTCATGAGCGTTGACTTGCCAGCTGCGTTGTCACCAACTATCGCCACTACTGCGCCGGTAGGCACCGTTATGTCTACCTTTTGCAAAGCGCGCAATCCGCCAAAACTTTTTGAAATGTTTGTCATTTCCACCAGGTTTTGGCTCCTACTCACTATTTGTTCGCTCTCAGAATTTGATGTGGTGTCCGGATCAGAGTTGTTGGTCATTGTGTGTCATCCTAATGGTCATAGTAGTGTCATTGATGATCTTGTTTGCTACCTGCATTAAATTAATGCTACAAATGGATCAAAGAAATTTGTCGCAACGGTCAAGTATAAGTCAAGTACACCTTGACAGCAATAAAGTGTTGGTGCGATCATGAAGCCGAGGTTGCGGGGACGAACACATGACCGATACATGAAACAGTCCAAATTATATTGTCGAAGCGACAGTGAGTGGGCATTCTAATGTTTCCAGCGACGCACTTGGTTGATATATATTTATGTTGGTGTTAGCGAATGAGTCAATAACCGTGCTTGCGGGAATGAAGGGGTAGTGGCGTTAGGTCACTCGTGGGCTCAAAATAATGTCCCCTAGGTTGCGGACGGGACCTTGACCAACGGTTTGGAGCCTGTGCAGGTGACGTCCCCGAAATATATAATATAATGGTTCCGTCGAACAAAAAATGCATTGGAGAGAGGATATGGAAATGGGTAGAACAAAACTGTCAGGCGCAGCTTGGTCATGGGTGGGAACAACGCTGCATGAGGCGGCCCAGATTTGGCGCACACTCGGGATCAATGCAATGGATTTGATTGCATTTCCTGCAGCGGGCGCGGGTCTTACAACAATCGAGGATGATCCCCTTGGTACCGCAAAGACGGTTCAGGAACCCGGCATTGAGCTAGCTAATCTACTCTATGTTTTTGGCGCAGATTTTCAGGATCGGGCTGTAAATTCACCGGGTGCTGAGGTTCGTGAGAAGAATCGTGATGCAATGGAGCGCGTCGTAGAGTTTTGTTCAGAAGCTGGCATCCCCTCGGTCATCATTTTGCCTGGTGTAGACCATGATGGGATGACGCACGCGGACTCTCTTAAGCTTGCTGCCGAGGGTCTAGTAGAACTTACAGCCGTAGGAGAAAGCGCGGGCATCCAGGTGCTCTTTGAGCCGCACAAGGAATCAGTGCTTGAATCACCGCAAGAGAGTTTGGCCTTTCTGAAAGAATACTCTGAGCTCGGCATTGTGCTCGATCATTCCCATTTTGTGGTTAATGGTTTTGGACACAATGATGTCGATCCATTAATTCCTTACGCTGGACACATCCACCTGCGGCAGGCGAAGAATGGTCATCTCCAATGCGTGTGGGAAGACGGTGAGATCGACTATCCTTCGATCATCGAACAGCTCAAAGAGGTCAACTACGATGGCTACATCGCATTTGAATATGAGAACGATCCGTGGCTGGACCTGGTCGATGTTATGACCGAGACTATCAAAATGCGAGATGCCATCTTGCCACAGATATCGGGCGAGTAGTCTCATGTCATCAAAAGAAAACAAAGCACAGATAGCAGCAATAGGTGCAGGGTGGTGGTCCACAACCGCACATATACCTACGCTGCAGAATCACCCCCAAGCTGAACTTGCGGGGATAGCGGACATAAGAGCCGAGGTTCTTGATACTGCGGCGAACCATTTTGACATCACAAATACCTATGCGGATTTCCGGGACATGCTTTTGAAAGAGCAACTCGATGGTGTAACGGTGGCAGTATGGCATGCCGCGCATTACGAAGTCGCCAAAGCCTGTCTTGAGAAGGGCCTACACATGGTGCTCGAAAAACCCATGGTTCTGAATGCTAAGCATGCTAAAGATCTGGTCGACCTGGCGCGCGCAAACAATCTTGAGATCATCATGAGCTATCCGTGGAACTTTATGCCGCAATCGACACGCGTCCGGGAAGTGATCAAATCTGGCGCGCTTGGCCGAATTCATTACATATCGAATGTGTTTTCATCAGAACCGCTGTATCTCTACCGTGGCGATGATCGCTCGGACGAAGAACCCGGGATGTATCCAGTGATTGGTCCAGGAGATGTTTACAGCGATCCGGTGCGATCGGGAGGTGGCCAGGGTCACTTGCAGGTGACACACTCGGCTGCCCTCATGTTTTTCCTCACGGGCCTGAAACCCTTTTCAGTGATTGCTGTAATGGATAATATGGATGTGAAAGTGGACGTCGTGGATGCGATGATCGTGAAGATGGACAACGGTGCGCTCGCAAGTGTTGGAAGCACAGGCGGCGTCGTCGGCGGAGATGGCAAGCTTGACATCCAGATCTATTGTGACGACGGCTACGTCGATTTGGACTACATTGCCGCCACCGGCACCATTTACTATAGGGACGGGAGTGCAGAGGATGTTAGCCCTGATCTTGATGACTTCAATCGGAGTGTCCCGGCGGATGTGTCCGATTCACCTGGGGCTGGCGCATCTTATCCAGCCCACCTACCTGCAGTCAATTTGATTGAGGTTATCACCCAAGGGGCAAAGAACCGTTCGCCTGTCGAATTTGGCTGGCGCACGGTGGAGATGCTGGACGCAGCTTACTGCTCCGCAGCGCTGGACGGCAAGGAGGTTCTTATAAGCTCATTGTACGATTAGGCTGATGCAATGACTTCCGCGGTGTTCCAAATTATCGCACTATCTCGCCCATGTATCGCGGTTTGTTGGAGCAGTCTCAACAAAGCCAAAAAACACTATCCCGGACAACTGAACATGTGACATGCGTTTGGTGAGACCTGAGATGGTTTGTAAGGCTAAGCCCATGCTGTTGCTTCACGCGAGCGAATGGTGTGCGCCTTCTACTGTGATAGATGCCAACACGAGTTGCGCAGACGACTTCAGCAGACTGGGCGGACCCGCTAGCGTTTGGACATGTCGACCTATTTGCATCTACATGTTTGGTCACACGCCTAGACGTTAATCGCAAATGTTTACATCGTTCCTTGTGTCGCCCCGCAGGCACGGAGATATTTCACACTTTCCATCACGGCCGCATCTTCATCCGGAAAGTCCGGGTGCATTTCACCCATTTCAATGCATAGAAGACCGTCGAAACCAGACGCCCATAATAAATTTAATACTCCAGGTAGATCAAGGTCGCCTTTGCCGAGTGGTGCGCAAGGCCACCATCCGTCAGGGTCTCCGAAACTGGCGCCTTCTAACACTAAATCCTTCAGGTGCGCAACGCGCGTCAGGGCGGCGAGCTGCCGACAGCTGTCAATCAGATCTTCACCGATTCGGATCACATTGGCCGTGTCGAGCGTTACCCCTACATTTGGGCGCTGCACCGCTTCCAGTAATTTTAATATGCCGGAGATCGTGAGTTCACAGTGATTCTCTATTGCCAGCACTATACCCAACTCATCGGCGTGATCGGCTGCAGCTTCCACGACAGGCAGGAGTCGTTCGATCGATCGTGATTCTGGCTCTTGCTTCCAGTATCTCTGATGGCCGATGACGACACGTACCGTTGTACAGGCCAGTTCTCGCGCACATGACAAGGTCCGTATTAGGTCGGCGGCAGCGGTTCCTGACATTCCCATCTCAAGGCCATACGGATGGCCCCAAGAAACCACCTTGTCAATATTCGTCTCCTCCAGACGATTGCGTAGATTGCGACGGAAGGAGACATCCTCCAGAGTTAAGAAGCATGTCTGAAGTGCTACCCCGTCAACTTGGAGTTCGGCAGCCCGATCTAGAAAATCCCAGACGGTCCACTGGTGCTCTACTGCCGTCTCCCCAGGGCGAAGATCCCCGAAATAGCGATGGTACGCGTAGCTGTCGAGTCCTACTCTCATAATTGTTGTCACAATTCTAGGGATGTGCTCTCATCAACTCTCCACAAGCATAATCAACGAATGGAGTATTCCTCCTTTCTTAGACTAGGGCGCGCCAAAACAATTCGGAATGTACCACATGAGCTCCACCAAGCATTTAATGATGATGACATCGTCCGAGTGTAGAGCGATTCCGCCACCAATATCGTTAGGTACGAACAGTTGTGAACCCATGACGGGTGGTTCGTAACGGAGGATATCCACAACCCATACTCTTATCTCAACAACTCCAACATGGGGAAACTAGTGTGATCATTGGAGAGGTTGGAGATTGCCGTATGAACACACTGTTCAGGCCGTGGTGCTGAGTATTACCGGTCGTCCGAGTTCACGTAAAACCATCTTAGAGAGCGTTGTCGCCCGCCGGGTGGCAAGACGTGTGCGATGCTTCCTGAATTGTCCACCCGACTGTCAGCAGGTGTAGGTGTTGCGATTGGGCCGGCTCTAACTCGGCACAAGTTGCACGATCATGTCATCAGGGTCACGGACATGCGCCACCCGCTTCAATGCGCGGCGAACGCTGAGCTACGAAGGGCAAGTGGGATCATCGCCATTTAACAAGATTACCGGCCACATCTACCGCAGCGGATGCGTCGGGCGCGAAACCATCGGCTCCGATCTCCTCGGCATATGATGCAGTTATCGGGGCGCCGCCGACCATGATTTTTACTGATTGACGCAATCCCGATTCCTCTAGCCCTTCAATCGTGGCTAGCATGCTTTTCTGTGTGGTGGTCAACAGAGCGCTTAACCCCAAGATTTTGGGGCTATGCTCGCTAACTGCATTTACGAAATCCTCTACAGCTACATCAACCCCAAGATCGATGACCTCAAACTCGGCGCCTTCCAGCAACATCTTAACCAAGTTCTTGCCAATGTCGTGTACATCCCCCGCAACGGTGCCAATGACATATTTGCCCCTTCCCTTCACCTCACCCTTGACAAGAAACGGTCTCAAGAGATTCATCCCCGTTTGCATCGCTCTAGCCGCAGCAAGCACCTCAGGCACATAAATCACATTTGTTTTGAAGTCCTGACCAACCTTGTCCATCCCTTTCATCAAGCCGTCAGACAAGATCTCGCTTACGTCCAAATTCTTGTCTATCGCCTCCCGAACCAGTTCGGCGACCTTTGAAGCATCTCCGCGATAGAGGCTAGAAGCAATTTCCTGATAGGTGTCCGCCATTATTCCGTCTCCTGTTGCATTTGAGTGGCGCTTATTTCACGAGTACATACCGTATCGATGTGTGGCCTCGATCATCGCACGGTAGTTTTCAGGTTTGACAGAGGAGTGGATCGTGTTGCTGGAACTCACGATGTATCCACCCCCAGGCGCGGCTTTACTAATGGTCTCTTTTACAGTGCGCATCACATCCTCAGGGGACGCCTTGCATAATAGATCGCCACAGTCAATGTTGCCAATTAGACACACCCTGTCGCCGTATTTCTTCTTTACCGCAGCGATTTCCATGTCGGCAACCGGCTCCAATGGATTGATGGCATCTACCCCGGTGTCGACAATCATATCGAGGAGCGACCATACATTGCCATCGCTATGCTTGACGCAAAATGCCCCTTCATCTTTTACGGCCTGAATGACTCGAGTCAACCTAGGCAAGATAAATTCCTTGAACATTGCTGGCGACATCAGCGGAGCCGTATTAAAGGCATAGTCGTCGCCAAGCATGACTACATCTGCACCGGCGCGGACTGCTCGCCGCGCTAGAGCAACACTGAATTCCGCAACGATTTCGAGCACCTCATGGACAAGCTTGGGGTTTATGACGAAATTCAACAAGAAATCGTCAAGACGGCATAACTCAGCCGCCCACATAAAATCAGCGCGTTGAGCCCAGACAACCGCTTTTTCTCCTTTGAACCGTTGAATGTATTCGGGCAAGTGACCGAGGCGATGCGGCGCCTCCGGATCAGGGGGAATGTAACGTTTCGCATCTTCCAGGGTCTTAATTGGTCCTTCAATTGGAGCTTGGTGCTCTTCTGTGACTGCTAGTGTTACGCCCCACTCATTCATGACGGTCTTTTCGTCGATTTTCGTTTCTGTAAATGCCCCCTCGAACAAGAAAAGACTACTAATTGCGTCCAGGCCGATTTGCTCAACAAAATCTGGCCAGGTGATTCCGGGAATCAATGCTTGATATACACTGGGATGGACAAACCATTCGAGGATTGGCACTCGGTCAGGTATATCACCCTGTAGTGCTGTGAATATTCGTTCAGCTGAGTTCATGTGTCCTCCCGTCGTCCCTCTGGGGCTGGGCGGGTTTTCGGCCTGCACCCTCTATGGGTGTGTGCATATGGGGCTGCTAACTTTGCATCAGCTGCACGATGATGCCGTCCGGGTCGCGAACATACGTCACCTGGCGACCCTTGTTCGGACCCGCGGCGACCTCCAGTGGTTTGGAGATAAACGTAGTGTTGGCTTCCCGCAACCGTGCAATGACAGTGTCCATATCGTCGACCAGAAAGGCAATATGGGCATTTCCGGGCGTGTTGGGGCTCTCGGCGACGGGGTTGCCTTTCGGCTGTTTGTACTCGATCAACTCCAGCATGGCGTCCCCTTTACCGGGCCTGAGTGACCCATCTTCAGCCAGCGGTGATCCTTCTTTGCCGGGTAGTTTGAGTAGGGCGATATCGAGTACGGCATCTGGAATGCCGACCATTTGACGCACGTAATCTTCATCCCAGATACGTCGCAGAATGAATTCCAAACCCAATACGTCCCGATAGAATGCGATCTCCCGGTCAAGATCTTTGACGACAAATGCGACATGGTCTACCTTACTGAGCATTATGCACCTCCTGTGTGCTCATGCGCTTAGAAGTGTTGCGACAAATCTTTTTTCATAGCGAAGATGGTGTCATTGTCGGATGTCAATGTGGCGCCACCCAGAGCGCTCTCAGTTTCCGTAACGCAAACAAGTCGACGAATTCCGGTTCATCTTCGACGAGGCGAATATGGGGCATCCGCCGCAGGATTGTGCTGATGGCAATCTGTGTCTCAATACGGGCTAACGGGCCACCAATGCAGGAATGGATGCCATGGCCAAAACCTATGTGCTTGTTCTCTGCACGCGTGATGTCGAGTTTGTCTGGATCTACAAAGTGTTCTGGATCTCGGTTGGCAGCTCCAATAAGCAAAACCACGTATTCTCCCTGGAGGATCATCTCACCGTGCAGTTTGATGATCTCATTTGCTACTCGCGACTGGCGCTGGACAGAGCTGTCATAACGCAGGAATTCTTCGACCGCAGTTTCCATCGTCTCTGGGTGCTCCCGCAAAAACTTGCGCTGCTCTGGATTGCGAAACAGTGCCAACATGCCGTTTCCAATCAACCCCTCAGTCGTTTCGAATCCGGCGAAAAACAGTAGCACGATCATGGAGATGAATTCGTCTTCTGAAAGAGTGTCACCTGCATCCTCGGCTTCTACAAGTGCCGTTAACATGTCATCACGTGGATAGCGGCGACGCTCATCGGCCAGCGCAACCAGGTAATCAGTCGCGTCGTAGACAGCTTTCTGCGCGCGGGCAGTCCGCTTTGGTGTAACGGCTCCGGCAGACACGAAACCTACAATGTCATCTGACCAGCGTCGGATCTTGTTACGATCCTCCCGTGGGACCCCGAGCATATCACAGATGACGATAGCAGGCAGGTGGAACGCAAATTCATCCACAAGGTCAAACCTACCTTTGCCAGCAACATTGTCCAAAAGCTCGTCGACTATGACTTGAATTTGCGGACGAAGGCTGGTTACACCAAGCGGCGTAAAAGCTTTACCGATTAAGCTACGTAACCGCGTGTGCACAGGTGGATCGTTGAAGGACATCATGTTATTCATGTGTACCAGCAGCGCTTGGTATTCGTCGTGCGCGCCTGACGGTAGTCGGTCCAAGATCGAAGCAATGCGGCCACTGGAGTTCAGCCTTGGGTCGTTCAAGCCGGCCTTAACATCGTCATAGCGAGTCAGCAGCCAGGCCTCGAGTTTTTCGCTCCAACAAGCCGGGGCTTCTGCTCGTAGTCGATGGTAGAGGGGATAAGGGTTCGCGAAGTATTCTGGCGTCAGAAAATCGTCGTCAAAAGTTCTTGTAAGTTCTTCAGGCATAAAATCACCATGCGTTGCTACAAGCGAATAACTAGCGATTTCAACTTTCGCAGAGCCAGTAGCTCTTAATGTTCCAGATTCTGCCCGGCGAGTTGCATGTGCGGATAGCGTTCCAGTAGCGATTCGAGCGCTACCTGTAGTTCTAGTCGGGCCATCGGTGCGCCAATACAGTAGTAGATGCCGAATCCGAATGAAACATGCGGATTTGGATGTCGTGTGATATCAAATGTATCCGGCTCGTCGAATTTTTTGAGATCACGATTGGTGGCGGCGATAAAGGCATGCAAATACTGACCTTGGTGCAACCAGTGACCTCCAGTCGCTCGCTCCAAAAGACCGGATTTTCTTCACTTGGCTGCTGGTAATAGGGATGTGGATCGTCCAGGAACTGCGGCGTCAGCAGGTCGCGGTCGAACGAGCGTGAGTATTGTCGCATCATCGATTATGGCATTACCCAACCGCCATTGATGTCAAATGTTGCACCGGTCGCATAGGTGTTCTCGTCTCCACAGATCCACACGATCATGCGCGCCACTTCGATTGCGTCCGCCATCCGTTTGAGAGGAGTTACCTGGGCTATCTCATCGAGGACTTTATCTGAGGTAGTTTCTAGAAGCATTGGAGTTGCCATCATGCCAGGGCACACCGTGTTCACTAATATTCCGTTGGGCGCGCCATGGTTAGCATACATCTTAGTAAAAACCGCGGTCGCGCCTTTGGTTGCTTCATAGGGTGCGGATGTCATACGCATTCCACCACGATAAACGCCAACACTGGTTATGTTGACGACGCGGCCCCACTTGCGGTTTGCCATATTAGCCATGGCCGCACGCGTAAGAAAGAAGGGTGCCCGGGCATTGATATGGAAGGTGCGGTCGAAGAACTCGGGGGTCATATCCTCCAATTCGCAGCGCTCAAATATCGCGGCCGCGTTGACTAGTACATCGACTCTGCCGAGTTGGCTTATTGCAGCTGCAACCACGCCTTCGCACTTTTCCACGCTCGTCAGGTCGGCCGGGAGAGCGATAAGTGTCCCGGAGACATTGCCTATCTCGCTGATCACACGCTTTAGACCATTCTCTTTCACGTCCACGAGGGCGACGCTAAGCCCCTGTTTTGCGAATAGGGTTGCTACCTGCGATCCGAGCCCACCAGCCGCTCCAGTGACAAGCGCGACACGGTTAGTTCTAGATGTCATAACACTACCTCCTTAGGCTCTGATGTTGGATTTACCTTGCGATCTTCTGTTGGACAATGTGCTGGTGTTGGCTCAGGATAATAGCGGCGCAAGACTGGTTCGCACTGCGGCAACAACCTGTAGAAGGTGATAGATTTGTCCAAGTTGGAGACCGAGAAGCCCACATGGCCTAACCCAAATGTGTCGACGGTCATATACTAGGCTTCCCAGCAGAACACTTCCGGCAAGCCGTCCGGAAAAGCATCATCTTCAGGATCGTAGTCGTCGCCCTCGGCATTTTGCATGATGGGGGCCATGTATTCCTCCCATCGTACGGAAGCTGGGCTCTTCGCCAGCATGCGCACTGATTCAGCGTAGTCCTTCACCTCCATGTACAGGAAAAGCTGCTGCCCGAACCGGAAGATACTCATTTTTCGGACACCGGCTTGGCGCATTTCTTCCGATAGTTCAGGCCAAAGATTGTCATGCCGTTGCTGGTATTCGTCTTCATAGCCTTCTTTGACGCCCAATAGGAATGCAATACGCTCCATAATTTATTCTCCTTTTCCGTTTCGGTACTGTCCATTGTGAATCATTCAGACCTATTTCAAACTTGTTGTCGTTATCCGCAAGCACCAGCGTGGTCGCCAGCAGATTGGATTCGATGCCCTCTGCGCCCTTCACGCGGCGCATCGCGCTCTGCATGCGCTGGCTGAGCGGGGGAGAGGTGATGTCGATGCCGGCTACACCTGTGGTTAGAACGTTCTCTGTTATGGACTGGCTCCTATCTGTATTTGGAGTGTGGCCAATCCCATATGCGGCGACGGAATTAAGGTTTTGTCCGGGCCATATGCTCTGGTTGTTTTCGTCTGAAGCCTCGATTCCAGAAAACACCAGACCCCAGTTTCTAACCTTTGCGCTGCAACCCTGGTTCGGCGCGCAAGTCACCGAATGCGGCCACGACATTGTCGGCAGCCCTCCTTGGACGGCGGCACCTGGATGTAGTAAGGCGCATACTCAGGGCCGAGCGCGCCTTTGACGACCTCACCCTCCTCCCTTGGTCTCTCTCATGATGCGGCCAGCATCCTGGCGCGCGTGGGCCTGATTCAGCAGGCGTTTGGCCGCGCGAACCACGGGTAGGTCGACCATTTTCCCGTCCACTTCAAAGACGCCGCTGCCGGCGGATTCGTGTTCGGAGAACGCTTGTACCAGCTGCTGCGCTTTTTCGATCTCCGTCGCAGACGGTGTAAAGGTACTCTGGATAACTCCGACCTGGCGCGGGTGGATAGCGAGTTTGCCGTCGAAGCCCATTTGGCGGGCGAAGTCGCATTTAACCTCTAACGCTGACAGGTCGTTCAGGGTGACGAACACGGTGTCGATAGCTTGCAATTCGTATGCGGCGGCGGCCGTGACGACAGCGCTGCGCGCGTAGAAGACTTCCCAGTCGTCCGAACTGCGTCGGGCGCCGATATCTGCTGTCAGGTCTTCGGCGCCAAATAGGAGCGCGTCAAGGCGCTCGTCGGCTTGTGCGATCGCGCCCAGATTCATAATGCCTTTCGCCGTCTCGATCAAGGCCAGCAGCCGAATTGAGCCTGGTGCCCAGCCGTATCTGTGTTCCACCTTCGCCAGAGCCTGGCTTACAGATTGGACGTGCTCGGGCGCCTCGACTTTGGGGATGACGTATCCGTCAGGCTGCGCTGCGGCCGTTGCATCCAGGTCGTCGGTGAGAAGATTGGTGTTGGGGGCGTTGATGCGGATGAGCCGCTCACTCTGGCCAAAGTCCAGCGTGTTTAACGCTTCCGCTACAGTTCGCCGGGCTTTCGCTTTGTGACTGAGGCACACCGCATCTTCCAGATCCAGAATGATGCTATCGACTTCCAGTTGGGCGGCCTTGGTTATTTTTCGCTCGCTGTCGCCCGGCGAGAATAGCAGGCAACGTCGCAATTGAGACATCGGCGTGGCGCGTGTCCTGGTCAAAACACCGGCGGAATATGTACGGCGAAAAGCTCCATGGGCTCATCTTCTGTGTTGTGTAAACTGTGCGGAAGGCCGGGCGGGATCGTGATCCCCGTGCCGGCTTGGAGAATCTGCTCATTGTCGCCCAGCAAGAGTCGGCCGCGCCCGGATATGACGTACGCGGTCTCGGTTTCAACTTCGTGCACGTGTGTCTCGATCACGCCTGTCACGCCAACTTGAACCAAGGTGACGCTGGCGTCCGGATAGCTCGCACGCGTTTCAAATGATTTGGTCAGAATGGTCGGGAACCGTGGATGCGGACGCCACTCCATCTCGTTGGCGTCGAAGAAATAGGGTTTGTCCATGGTCATGTTTCCCTCTCTAAGCTTGTCTTCAAGACTTCGAGAAAGGCCGCCGCCACCCGGCCATTGATAGCGCGGTGATCGACCCCAAGTGTGAACGTCGCCGTCGGTCGCACGACCAGTTTCGTGTCGACGACAAGTGGGCGCGGCTGCACACTACCGGCGGTTAGAATGGCGAGCTGCGGTGGGCTGATGACGGCAGTGAAATGGTCGATGTGGCCCGGTCCTAGGTTTGACAATGTGAAAGTAGCGGTCGTCATCGCCACCGCGCTCAATTTGCCTTCATGGGCCTGTTGCACCAACTTGGATCTGGCGGCAGCGATTTCTTTCAGGCCGTGGTTATGTAGGTCGCGCAGTGTCGGGATTACCAATCCGTGTTGCGTCTGGACCACCAACCCCAGATGGGCCTCGGCCATGACTTCTGGCCCACCGTTTTTCCAGTGCCCGTTGACCGCTGGTTGCGCCGCTAGCGCCTCCGCAATCGCCCACGCGATAAAGTCGGTGTATGTGCATCCTGCGCCGATTGCCTTCTGCTGCGCGATGACGGACGACATGTCCACAGTGACCGAGGTGTAAAAGTGGGGGATGGTAGTCCAGGAGAGGCTGACTCGCTCCGCAGTCGCCTGCGCAGCACGGGACATAACGGCAGTCGGGGTTTGTTCGAGCGCCTGACGCACGTCAGCCTCTAGGATGCGCCCGCGTGGGCCACTGCCGGCTATTGCGGATATATCGATGTTGTGCTCGTCGGCGAGACGCCGGGCGCGCGGGGAGACAGCAAACTTATTCGGAATGGGGCGAGGGGCATCTTGCTCAGCCTTTGCCGGCGGCGCTGTGTCCGGCTTGGGAGTGGGAACTCTCGCTTGGGCCGGCTGCACTCGATGGTACGGATCGACATCTGGGAGTGGCTCTTCAGCGGTGGCCACGAGCGCCACGATGGTCAGTGGGGGAATCGTAGTGCCGGGTTCGATCAAGATCTTGCGCAGTACGCCAGCGTTGGTCGTCTCAATCTGCATCGTGGCCTTGTCCGTTTCAATTTCGCAGAGAACGTCGCCGCTGCTCACTACGTCGCCCTCATTTTTCAGCCAGGTTAGTAGGAGGACGTCGGTCGTCGTTTGATCTAGTATCGGGATGACTATTTCACTGACCATGGCTCACTCTAATTTGCGCGATATTTTGAAATAATCTCTTCATTCAAATCCATACCCAGCCCCGGACGTTCGGGCAATTCCATATAGCCGTTGTGGATGCGATATGGCTCGACAGGAAGGTCGACCCACATTGGGTCACGTTCGTAGTTGGGGAATATCTCAACGTAAAGCCCATTTGGTACAGCCGCCAGCAGGTGTAAGGCGACCTGTGGCTCTTCGTGGTGCGCCATTCGCACGTGCGAAAAACCAGCCATGTGGGCGATGCGTTTCCATTCGGTCACACCGCCCGCAATCGTGACGTCCACGTTCAGGATGTCTACACAGCGGTTCAAAACCAGATCGCGGCAACCGAAGCCGGAAATTTCGCCCTGACCGGCGGTGACCGGTATTGGCGAACTCTCTCGCACCATGCGCATACCTTCCAGTTGGTCATACCAGCGCACCGGCTCCTCGATCCAGCCCAGGTTGAGCGGCGCGGCCTCACGGCAAAATTGGATCGCCTCATGGGGAGTCCAACCTTGGTTGGCGTCGCATACGATGACGAAGTCGTCGCCCGCGGCCTCGCGGGCAGCCTGAACCCTTTGTATGTCTTCCGCCACGCTCAGGCGACCGACTTTGAATTTGACGCCAGTCATGCTAAGTTCACGGTAGAATTGCATTTCCTCTTTGAGCTGTTCCTGTCCCTTGCCAGTCTGATAATAGCCGCCGATGGCGATCACGGGCACCTTGTCGCGAAATCCGCCTAGTAGCTTGTATAGCGGTGTGTCGTAAACCTTGCCCAGCAAGTCCCACAACGCCATATCCACCGCCGAGACAGCCTGCATCAGAATCGCGTGGTTGTGCAAATCTAGAATGTGGATGCTACGATTTCCCAGATCAATTTTGCTGCCCTCGAAGAACATTTTGTTCCACAATCGTTCGATGTTGCGCGGATCTTCGCCGACTAACATAGGCTCGAAGTGTTCCTGCACAAGCGTAACAACTTTCTCCTGTGACATGTCCTCGTCGCCGCCAAAGACCTCGCCGATCAAGCCTGCATCTGTGTGCACGCGCGTGACCAGTGTGTTGCGGTTAGCAATGCGATACGTGCCGCCTTCGAAGACTTGTTGCAGCTTTCGCACGAGGGGGATGATTTCTACGCGTGTGATTTTCATGCAGCGTCAACATCGACCCAGATGTCGGTGTAGATTTCGTGAATGCTCGGATCCGCGCTGTCGATAGCGAACTGGGTGGCTTCGTCGATGGCGGCCTGCGAGTCTGCTTCGATCTGCGCCATTTCGGCCGCCGTCAATATCCCTCGCTTTTCCATTTCCGCCTGGTAACGCGGAATGGGGTCGGTTTCCATCCAGCGGTCCGCGTCCTTGCTGTCGCCGGCTGCTACCGCACTGTGGCTCGACCAGCGCACGGTCTTCGCTTCGAGCAGCGTTGGCCCATCGCCACGGCGGGCGCGCTCCACAGCTTCGTAGGCGGCATCGATCACCGCATACACGTCGCGGCCGTCTACTGTCATGCCTGGCAACCCAAAGCCCTGGGCGCGCATAGAAATATCGGGCACGCTAATCGATTCAGAAACGTGGGTCGAGATGGCAATTCCGTTGTTCTCGACGACGAGCACGAGGGGTAAGTTCCAGAGCGTCGCCATGTTAAGCGTCTCGTAGAACGGCCCTTCGCACGAAGCGCCATCGCCAAAGAAGCACACGGTCACGACTCCGTTTTTGTCGAGTTGGTTGGCGAGCGCGACGCCGCCGGCCATGGGAATGTGACCGGAAACGATGGCGTTGCTGCCGATGAATCCCAAACTCCGGTCGGCCAAATGCATGGAGCCGCCCTTGCCCTTGTTGAGGCCGGTGGACTTGCCTAGCATTTCGGCCATCATAGCTTTCGGGTCGGCGCCTTTGGCGATGGCCGCCCCGTGTCCGCGATATGTGGCCAGCACTACGTCGTCCAGACTTAGCACAGCTGTCACGCCGACGGCTGTAGCCTCCTGTGCGATGTAAGGGTGCGTGGAGCCGCGATAAAGACCCTTGCGATACAGGCTGATGGCTGCCTCATCGAAGTAGCGGATGAGCCACATCTGGCGCAGCATTTCGATCTGTCGTTCATTGGTGAGTTCCATGTCAAGTCGTCTCCGGTCGTTCAGTTCACGAACGATTTGCACGCATCTATCAGGTCGTCCACGGTCGGGAATATTTCTGCTTCGAGTTTCTGGCTGGCGGCGATAGGTAGGTCTTTTGCCGCCACCCGCACTACAGGCCCATCCAGATAATCAAAGCCGCGTTCGGTGATTTGCTGCGCGATTTCGGCGCCTACGCCACCAGTCTTGTGCGCGACGTGAGACACTACGGCTCGCCCGGTCTTTTCGACGGATGCAATGATCGTGTCGATGTCGAGCGGCGCGAGCGAGCGTGGATCAATTACCTCTACCGATACCCCTTCGGAGGCCAGCTGTTCAGCGGCTTGCAAAGCGCACGGCACCATTGAGGATAGCGCGACGATTGTCACGTCGTCGCCGGCACGCCGGACCTTGGCGCTCCCGAGCGGGACCGTGTACTCCTCCTTTGGGATTTCCGCTTTGGTCGCATAGAGACTGATATTCTCGACAAACATAACCGGATTGCGGTCGCGGATGGCGGACTTTATCAATCCCTTGGCGTCATACGGGGTGGAGGGCATTACGAGTTTCAAACCCGGCACATGCATGATCCATGCTTCGAGACTCTGCGAGTGCTGGCTGCCGAATCCGAGATTGGAAGCGATCGGCATCCGCACGACGAGCGGCACCTCGACCTGTCCGCCCCAGAAATAGCGGATCTTGGCGGCCTGGTTAGCAATCGGGTCCATGCAGAAGGTGAGGAAATCCATGAACTCCAGCTCGGCAATGGCGGGGTGTCCTGAAATTGCGAGGCCCACGCTAAATCCCACGATGGCCGCCTCGTTGAGCGGGCAATCGCGCACGCGCTGCGCGCCGAACTCATCGTACAGACTGCGCGTAACGCCGAAGACACCGCCGTATTTCCCTACGTCCTCACCCAAAACGACGATCTTGTCGTCCCGGCGCATCTCTTCCCGGATACCTGTGTTGATGGCCTGGGCATAAGTTAATTCCGCCATAGTATGTTTCTCCCTTTTCAGAGTAGCTAGATTACCACTTCGGCATGTCGATGTAAATGGCAGTCCAAGTTTACCGCCAGCGGTATTGCGGCGATGTGCGTGGCGAAATATTCCACGCGCACATCCAGCGCGGTATTCGCGCCGCCCCAACCTTGCGGTCCCACTCCGGTGGCGTTGATCAGATCGAGCAATTCCAGTTCGAGTGCTGCATAACGCCGGTCGGGATGCCGCATCCCCATATCGCGCATCAACGCCTTTTTTGCTAGCAAGGTTGCCATTTCAAGCGTGCCGCCAACGCCGACGCCGACGACGACCGGTGGGCAGGCGTTGGGTCCGGCATCAATTACGGCCTGCACCACTTCCCGTTTGACGCCTTCAATGCCCTGTGCGGGCGGCAAAATCTTGGCCCAGCTCATGTTTTCGGCCCCAAATCCTTTGGCGGCGATAATGAGCCGCAAACGATCGCCGGGCACCAGATCAAAATGAATTATGGGCGGGGTGTTATCGCCGGTGTTCATTCGATCGAAAAGTGGTTCGGCGACGACCGATTTGCGCAGGTAGCCTTGCTTGTAGCCCTGGCGCACACCTTCGGTGATGGCTGTGCGCAGATCGCCGCCGGTTGGCCGCACCTGTTCACCCAGCTTCACAAAAACAATCACCATTCCGGTGTCCTGGCACATGGGTACCTGGCGTTCTGATGCGATGCGGCGGTTTTCGACGATGTCGTGCATGGCCTGTCGGCCGGCAGGCGATGGCTCGTTTTCGAGTACCTCGGTCAGCTTCACGAATGTCGGTTCGGCCGTGTGGAAATTGAGTGACTGGACCGTGGCGCTGACGGCGGTGGTCACCTCATCAAGGTCTACGGTTCTCATATCGTCGTGGGGGCCTTTGCGTAGGCGGCCCGGCCGGTTTCGAACAGATCGCCGCCGTGCGAGTCGTTCGCGACAACCAGCGGAAAATCTTCGACTACCAACTTTTGGATTGCTTCCGTACCCAGGTCGTCGAACGCAATCATGGCAACGTGCTTTATGCGTTCAGCCACGAGCGCCGCCGCGCCGCCGACTGTGACGAAGTAGACGCAGCCATGGCGGACAATCGCCTCACGCACGACGGGGTTGCGGTAACCTTTCCCGATCATACCCTTCAGGCCGAGCGCGAGCAGCGCCGGGGTGTACGCGTCTAGACGGCTGGACGTCGTCGGCCCGGCCGAACCGATCACCGCACCGGGTCTCGATGGGGAGGGACCTACATAGTAAATAATCTGTCCCTCCAACGGAATGGGAAGCTCCGCCCCGGCTTCCAGTGTCGCTGCCATGCGTTCGTGGGCTGCGTCTCGCGCTGCGTACACTGTCCCTGACAGGAGCGCGCGGTCTCCGACCCTGAGGTTGCGGACGGCCTCATCATCAAGCGGCGTGTGTAGCATAACAGGAACGTCGTCAACATGCATACGAGGCTACTCGCTTCCATCGCGTTGAGCACGCGAAGCGAGCAATTCGTCCTTGTAGGACTTGCGGATGGTAATTGCCCCGACCGGTGCAAGATCGAGACAAAGTTCGCAAAGGACACATTCGTCTTCCTGCTCCGGTTGTACTTCGAGATGCGATCCGTTAATTTTAAAAATATCCACCGGACAGGCTGGTGGGATGAGGGCAGCCTGCTCCGCGGTCAGGGATTCGGCATTGATTTCGATGTTGATGAAGATGCCCACCTAAGCTGGCTCCGGTACCACTTCGCGGACATACTCAGGGATCTGACTTAATCTGGAAGCAACGCGGACACCGGCAGCCTCGAGCTTGCCTGCTTTGCCTGCCGGACTGCCTCGTTGGCCTTCGACAATCGCGCCGGCATGTCCAAATCGAATGCCTTGCATGCGATCAGCGAATCGCCCGGCAATGAACGCGACGATTGGAAGGCGGCTTGGTTGTTCGCGGAGGCGGTCGACTAGACGTTCTTCCATAGTGCTTCCGGGCTCACAAAACAACAGCAGTGCCTTCGTCTCCTCATCCGCTTCAAATAGGGGCAGCAAATCTGCGAACGTGCTTCCTACGATTGGGTCTCCGCCAACGCTGATGCAAGTACTCTGTCCAATGCCGGTTTGTGTAAGCTGGCTGGCGAGTTCGGTCATCATACCCCCGCTACGAGACATGATGCCAACCGATCCCTTCATGTACGCGCGGCGGGTATCCCGCGCTGCGCCTCCGCACATGCCGATGCGTGTCCGCTCCGGCGAAATGACCCCTAGGCTGTTTGGACCAATCACTCGTGTACCTTTCACAGATGCGCTTTCGAGAATTGCGACCACGTCTTTGCGCGGAACGCGTTCTGAAACGATGACCAATAACTCAATCCCACTCTCCAAGGCTTCAAATGCTGCGTCCCGCACGATTGGGGCAGGCACCGCGATGATTGAAGCCTGTACAGAGCGAGCTTGAACTGCAGCGGCGACGGTGTCGAAGACAAGGACGCCATGTATTTGCTGACCCCCTTTCCCGGGAGTGACGCCAGCCACAATGTGTGCGCCATAATGGATCGATTCACGTGTAAAAGTGCTCGCCTCCCGACCCGTGATCCCTTGTACGAGAATGTTCGTATCTGCGAAGGCTAGGATGGACATCGGATCGTATTTACCACATTGTCGATCGCACTTTCGCGACCCAAATGGGCAATTTCATGTTGTTCTAGAATGTGCCTGCATTCGTCTTCCCAGGATCCCGGAACGCGAAACACCGCGATAACTTCTTTCGGTACACATCCCAATTCGAGAAGACCTTTTATGACACCACGGGCAACAAGGTCAGCGCGCGTGTTACTTACGATGTTCATGATCACGGCTAGATGTGTTACTCGTGTCTGGCTCATGATAAGTTTGGTCAATTCCGCAACTTTCCAAACGCTAGGATTTCCGCCAATCTCGCAGTAGTTTGCTGGATTAAGCCCTGCGTCAAGGACGGCATCAAAAGTTGTAAGACTGGCTCCGCCACCGCCGATGAGCAAGCCCAGATCGCCATCGAAGGCAATGAGGCGCCCGGCAACCCCACGGTGATCTGTGCGATCAATTTCGTGGGCGCGCTCCTCGAAGTCTGACCGCTTCGACAAAATGCGCCTGCTATGTGCCAGGCGTTTGCACAGCTTTGACTGTCGGAAGAGGGCGTCGTCATCAAGCTCTAAATGGACATCTGCAACCCACCAGAGGCCGTCCGGCGTCATCACTAGCGGGTTGATCTCCAGCAGAAGCGCGTCCCAAGTTAGGAAACGCTCAATCAGTGACGTGATGACTCGCGCTAAGTTTAGTAGATCATGGCCACGGCAGCCAAGTTGTAGAGCGACTTCTCGTCCGACAAAGCTTGGCACCGGCAGACAGGTGGGAAATGGACAACGTACGATGCCGTCATCGTCTTCTACATCGATACCTCCAGACATTGAACCGAGGACGACCGCGGTTCGTTCTGTGGCGTCGTAGATAAGTCCAAGGAAGAGTTCAGCTTTGCTGGCGAGTTTTTCTTCGACCAAAATGTGCGTGACTGGAAATGTCCTGATTTCGCTGTCGAACAGGTGTTGTGATGCCGCCTGCGCCGCAGCTGGAGTTTCGGCAAAGTGTATACCGCCAGCTTTCATGCGGCCACCAATGGGGATCTGTGCTTTGAGCACAACAGGACGGGCCAGTCGTTCTGTTGTTGTAGCTGCGGCTTTTGGCGAAGTTACAATTTCGCCGTCCGGAATTTGTAAGCCGTGCTCTCTAAGCACCGCTTTCGCTTCAAACTCCAGGATTTTCACGTCGTTCCTGACCAACGGGACCTTGTTTGTTGGCTCGGATGCGATCCGAGCGTATCACCCTCGCCCGCATTAGTCGCCCGCGGCTGCCCCGACTTTCCAATGGGCCGACTGTTTTCTAAAAATTGCATCAACGCAGCTGCGGCGTGTTCAAGATGTATCTGCATCTCGTCCCTGGCACGAAGTGGGCGTCCTGTACTGATGGCGTCAATGACTCTTTTGTGTTCAAGTAGAGAAGCGAGCGCCCATCCCGGAATAACGTGCAGGGTGCCCCAAGGGAAATTTGTCCACAGAGCGCGAATCAACGCGTGTAACCGAGGTATTTTCGCGGTGGCATAGATGCGCACATGGAAATCTGGTTCAGTTTGCGCAGTGCGCACAACTGCGCCTTGGCAACGAGCGTCTCAATCTTCGCCTACAGTGCTTTGAGGTGTGCGATGTCTGCGCCATCAAGTTGGGTCATGGCCTCGTGTGTCGCCACCCTCTCGTTTGCGTCACGTATCAGGTGTGTCTCGCGTACCCCTCGATGAAGGCTGTGTTCCAGCACACCTTCGGTTTTGAGTTGGCAGAGCGCTTCGCGGACGGGCGTGGCACTAATGTTGAGCTGCTTGGCGATCTTATCCTGCACCGGGCAGTCGCCCGGTTTGTACTCGGCAAATACGATGGCTTCGCGAAGAAGCTCGACTACACTGTCTTTATTGGTTTTGAATGTAGGTTCTTTCATTTTCCTCTGTCTGCCTGACGTTGACGCTGAACATGCATCCAATTATTCTGTGGGGCACGGGCTTGCTCTGTTTCATGTAATCAACTGGAGGTTAATGCCGGTGTGCCGCATATGGCTTGAGACACAACTTGCCCCCGTTACTGCCCAGTTTCGCTGTCGCCAGAGAATTGACAACAACATACATATTATAATGTAGACATATTATAATATGGAATTGTCAAACTCTATCCAAAGATTGGGATCGGTTCCTTGAAGTGTTGGAAATGTTCAATTTGAAAGGCCAAAGGGCCATCGTCACCGGTGGGGGCGGGGGACTTGGCAGTGCGATGGCCCGAGCGTTATATGAAGTAGGGGCACAGGTCGTCCTTGTTGGGCGCTCTGAGAGTGTCGATCGGGCCGCTGCGATGATGGGTTCGGAGGCACGGCCAGTGCATTCATTGCAGGCCGACCTCGGTCGAACTACCGGGCGTGCGCGCGTCTTCGAACAAGCGGTAACCTGGCTGAGAGGTATCGATATCTTGGTGGTTTGTCATGGCACAGTGCATATTGCAGATGCTCTTGATCATAGCCTAGAGGGTTGGGAGCATACGCTTAACACTAACTTGACGTCTGTCTTTGGGCTAAATCAGCTCGCCGGTCGCCAAATGGTGAAACAGGGCAGAGGCAAGATCATTAACGTGGCGTCAATGCTCAGCTTTTCAGGTGGGATGAAGGTCCCATCTTATGCGGCGAGTAAGGGCGGTGTGGCTCAATTGACGAAGGCACTCGCCAACGAATGGTCTGGCAAGGGGGTTAACGTTAATGCTATTGCGCCCGGTTACATTCGAACGGAGTTAAACAAACACATCTGGAGCGATCCGATTCGGAACCAACAAGTACTCGACCGTCTTCCCAGTGGTAGGTGGGGCGAGCCATCGGATCTCGAGGGAGCAACAGTATTCTTGGCATCAGCTGCGTCAGATTATGTGCATGGGGTGATCCTTCCCGTTGACGGTGGCTGGTTGGCACGATAATTGAATAAGGGGTTACTCATGCCGTCCACATTGGGATCATGATTATCCTTTCCGCTATGCTTTGGGAAGGTGGTTCGGGCAAAGAAACGGAGCTACTTCGGTTGTCCTGATTGCCCGATACATTCAGGATTTGGCGAACAACTGGCCGTCCGGTGTCAAATTAATGCCTTTCCGGAATTGGCATGTGCGAGGTTTTTGTACTCGGATATACGTATTATGTTGAAGGCGAGGAGTAGGTGATGAAAATCAAACAAATAACTGGCTTCCCATTAGAATATCCCGAACCGCATTATAAGGGGACGTTGCGCTACATCACTTTGGCTCGGGTAGAAACCGATGATGGCGTGGTCGGGTGGGGAGAGTGCATCTCTCAGTTTCCTGAATCTGCTCTGGCCACCAAGGTGATCATCGAGCGCGGATTTGCGCCGCTTCTGGAAGGAGAAACTGCAAACGATGTGGAAAGGCTCTGGCGGAAGATGCTCGATCATGTCTGGTGGATTGGACCAGAAGGCATTGCGGCATTCGCGATCAGTGCCATTGACATGGCGTTGTGGGATGTTAAGGGGAAGGCCATGGGTATGCCGGTGTCTAAACTGATTGGTGGGCAACTGCATGCAAAGGTTCCGGCGATGGCGTCCGTGATATTCGATATTGAAGACATCGACGCCACGGAGCGTGAGTTCGCTTGGATGTGCGACCAAGGATATGATATTCTGAAAGGTGGTTGGGGGATGCACCCTGGAGCTGTTTTCGGCGATAATCGTGAGCGTGATTTGGAGTTAGTGCGGCGTTTGCGTGATGTTGTTGGAAGGGAACGACAACTGGTTGTGGATACTCCGGGTGTGTGGGGGTTGTGGGATGTTCCGACCGCCATCCGGCGTTTTCACGATTTGGAGGAATACAACTTGTTCTGGATTGAGCAACCTCTCCTTCCTAGCGATTACGCAGGGCACGCCCGACTTCGTGCAGCTGTCTCGATTCCGATTGGTACTGGTGAAGATGAATGGAACGTAGAAAGCTATAAACGGCTGATCGATTCGTGCGGAGTTGACATCATCCAATTTGATCCAGGCCGTTGTCATGGAATCACGGGTGTGCGCGATGCGATCAAATTGGTCGAGGCCTCCAATCTGCAGTACAGTATGCATACGTGGAGCAGTGCACTCAACACCGCTGCGAGCTTGCACTTGATGGCAATTTCTAATCACGGCGTTTGCAAGGACTTTAAGCCGCACGAGTCTCCGATGCAGCACGAGCTGGTCAGCGACCCATGGGAGCAGCAGGATGGCTACATCGCTATCCGTGACAAGCCAGGCTTGGGCGTCGAAGTGCGGGAGGAGATTGTACAGAAGTATCTGTTTAGCTGATGGGCTTGGTAAAAAACAGGAGGGAGAAACTAAGATGAGCCAGACGCAGAAAGATGCGTCGCGCAAAGTGCTGGTAACCGGCGGTGCGAACGGTTTCGGAATGGAGACGGCGAGGGCACTGCTCGCACAAGGCGCACAGGTCGCGATTGGCGATATTGACAAACCGCAATTGGAAAAAGCCACAGCGGAATTGGACAATCCCAATTTGCTGCCATTAGAACTTGATGTGTCCTCGAAGACATCGGTTCAGGCATCCGTCGCAGCCTGTAAAGAGAACTTCGGCGGTTTGGACGCGTTGGTTAATAGCGCCGGCGTGATTCAGATAGCTCCGCTGTCCGAAGTGACCGAGGAAAAATGGGATTGGGTCATCAATGTTGATCTGAGGGGCGTTTTCCTTATGTCACAAGCAGCTGCTCCGCTGCTTTCCCAGAGCGGACGCGGGCGCATTGTAAACATTGGGTCGGATGCGTCCAAAATCGGTTTTCCGCAGGTACACGCGTACGTCGCCGCCAAGCATGGGGTGGCAGGGCTGACGAAATCGCTGGCCGGCGAACTTGCTTCAAGTAAGGTGACGGTCAACTGCGTCTGTCCGGTTGGGGCGCCGACCACTGGCATGGGCGAGTTTGTGTTGTCCTGGAAAATGGACGTTACCGGCCTGACACCCGAAGAGATCATGGCGGCCACGGCGGCCGATATTCCGCTGAAGCGGAACGCAACCGAAGCGGACATTGCAAACGCCATCATGTTCTTTTTGGCAGACGCGTCGGATTTCCTTACCGGCATCGTTTTGGATGTAGATGGCGGGATGCTGAGCACAATCCCGTTACCCGGAGCAGCTGATGCATAGTAGGGAATTGGCATCATAGCAAATCGCATTTCTATATTGAGGGGCGTGTACTCCGCAGCGACGTGGAATCTCTGAAAAACGATCAGAAGAAAACGTTGCTGCATTTCTCGTTCTGGCCTCGTCTCTGTCCAACAACATCACCGGCGCTTTTTTTGAGGCCAACCGTCTACTGTGACCGGATACGCCTGGAGCCGTAGGCGAGTTTTGTGCCGCACAAAAGGGGCTAGTTTATGGTGATGTTCGAAGAACTATTTTACGCCGTCGTAGAAGGAGATTACGAGAACACGCCGGAACTGACTCAGGCGGTGCTTGATGCCGGTGCAGCGCCCCGCGAGATCGTCATCGACACGCTTCAGCCTTCCATGGAGGAGGTTGGCAAGATGTATTCGTCGGGTGAATATTTCCTGAATGATATGCTCATGGCGGCGCGGGCCATGAACTATGCAATGAAATTGTTAGAACCCCTCTTGCTTGACAGCGCGAGTCACACCATCGGAAAGGTCGTCCTTGCGACGGTGAAGGGCGACATTCACGACGTTGGCAAGAATATTGTCGGGACGTTTTTGAGAAGCGTCGGCTTTGATATTTTCGATCTGGGCACGGATGTCAACGCTGAGACCTTGATAAAGGCTGTTCAGGATAAAACTCCGGATATCGTCGGCCTCTCCGCATTACTGACCACCACGATGCCGTATATCGAGACCGCTATCGATACGCTGGAAGAGGCCGGACTTCGCTCCCGGGTGAGAGTTATCATTGGGGGAGCCCCTATTACGCCTCGATTCGTAGAACTGATGGGGGCCGATGCGTATGCGAAGGACGGGGGCGAAGCCGTGTCTGTTTGCAGAAGGCTTGTCGGTGCATAACCCGAGGCATCGGCAAGTGCTCCTAACTGTCTGGGTGACTACTCAGTTTAGAGCCTACCGAATAGGGTATGCCGAAAATGGGTGTGCGTGTGAGGCGCACGCACACCCATTTTCGGCCTCCTCGGGTTAGGGCTGGGTAGTAATCTATCTGGAAGACACTGATATGGCGCTAACTCAAAAGCAAAAACTGTTGGCAGTATCAAGGGGGGAGAGGCTAGAGAAACTGCCTTTCGGGGCTAGAATTGATATTTGGTACAACTATCACTTAGCCCACGAATCGCTCCCTGAAAAGTACAAAGGCTGGTCGATGAGCGAGGTTGCTCGCGACCAGGGAGCAGGAGTCCAGAAACGATTCTTCTCGGTAGTGAGAGAGGAATATCAGGACGTCGACCTACAAATTACAAAAGACGGCGACCATGAAAGAATAGAATACAAGACGCCGCGTGGAAATGTCTACAAAGAGCTACAGTGGACAACCCATGAGGGGTCTTGGTTACCCTATGAAGTGAGCAAGCTGTTCAAGAGCGCAGAGGACTACCCTGCGATCATTTACCTCATGGAACATACGGTTCCGGCGCCTGACTTCGAAGCATATAACAAAGTTTGCAATGAAATCGGGGAGGATGGTCAGGTGATGTCGGGCATCGGCCTGTGGTCGCCAATGCACCGCATCATGCGCGAAATCATAGGCTATGTGGCTTTCTTCTATGAGCTTGCGGATCACCCTGAGGAGCTAGAGGAACTCCATGGAGCGGTGAAGCGGTTGGAACGAAAGAAATACGAGGTTGCCGCACAATCAGACCATGAATTGTTTCACGTCTGTGGAAACTGGAGCGATGAAATTCACACGCCGGTATTCGAGCAGTACATCGTCCCGTGGCTAGAGGAGATAGGCGAATTCTTGCATGCCCGCGGTAAGCTGGCTATGATTCACGGTGATGGCGAAATGAAGCGGATGTTACCGCTCATGAAGAATCTCGGCATGGATGTTTTCGAGGGTATCACGCCCCAACCACAGACATCCATGACCATGCGGGAGTTTAGGGAAGCGATTGGAGAGGATGTTACCATCTGGGGGGGCATTCCTTCGGTACTGTTCGAACCCACGTACAGCGACAAAGAATTTGAATCGTTCGTAGTCGGCATATTGAGAGAGATGGCTCCGGGCCACAGATTCATTGTGGGTATGGGGGACAACCTGCCCGTGAGCGCCGATGTCAATCGGGTTGGGAAAGTCGCTGAATTGATTCAGGAATTTGGTGGGGTGCCTTAACAATTAAGAAGCGACTTCAGTGCCAACCACATGCAGGCGCGCGCCCCTGCGTTAGGGCCGACTCACGGCTATAACTAGACCATCGCTCGAAGCCTAAGCCCCCCCCGTGCACCGCGAAGTCTGATCGTATACCCGTGGTGGTCACGCACCCGGAGGCCTTTGCGCGCCGGTGCCGACCTGCAGCTTGCCGACTTGAGCGAGGCCGACCTGTGCTCCGGCGCGAGCCATTACCTCCTGAATCACATAGTGTTTAAGATTACCAGGGAATGGTCTTACCTGTGTAATCGTAGTAACCACCCGACTTGTCCAAGGTCAAGGTGTCAATAAACTGCAACATGCTTTTGATTGAATCCTGAGGGGCAATGTCGGCATTTGGACCCCCCATATCCGTTTTCACCCATCCTGGATGAAGCATGATCACGATGACACCTGTGTCTTTCAAGTCGTGCGACAGGCGCAGTGAGTACATGTTGAGCGCGGCTTTACTAGCACTGTAGCTGTAATGCCCTCTCGAAACCAGGTTCGTCAGCGATCCATTTCCGGAGGACATATTGACGATCTTCGGTTCGCTACCTGCCTTGACAAGATCAAGATATTGTTGTGTGGCTAGCATTGGGGCTATGGAGTTGACAGTTAGAATAGATTGCATAGTTTCAAGATTAAAAGCCCCGAAACCACCATCGTCAATATTGACCCCTGCGTTATTAATCAGCAAATCGAGCGTTTCTGTTTGAGTGTTTATGGCGTCATGCGATTCTGCGATAGAACTCGGATCTGTGACATCCAACGCTGTAATCGAAACTAGATCCGGGCTCTGCGCCTTAAGATCGTGTAGCTCGATGGCTTCGGCAGGTTGGCGGCAGGTGGCAAAAACTCGCTCGCCACGTGCGGCCAACTGGCGCACAAATTCTAAGCCTATGCCTCGATTTGCTCCTGTGATCAATACGTTCATGCGACTTACTCCTTAGTGGGACTTTGTTGATGAATGTATTCTTAGCTAATCATATCATCTGTACCCATCACTCTGTGCAAGTTGAGTTTGTTCTGGATCTGCGGGTTAGCGGGAATCACCGGGAGTGTGCCAACCAGTCAGATTGCCCATAGGACCGGCACCAAGACCAGCAGGGACAGAAACACGAGAATACCGAGCAGAAACAGGCCAATCCGCACACCGCGTTTCTTCGACAGGATGGCATCGGTGTACACCCGATTAGCTTGTCGACCGTTGCCAGGCGCGACACCCTCGGTAATGTCCGAGTGACTCTCAGCGTTGGACTGGGAACTCTTCAGTATTCGCTCAACGAGATGACTTCCTGCTAACCGGATGAGCCTCCCCTGGGGACCTTGCATGCGGAGCCGCCATCGAAACACAAACTTGATAATCCGGAACAGCCACATCAATCAACTATACACCCGCCCCC
>Ga0187827_10000752_pt1 | contig 49682 bp, 37 predicted proteins | sample ETNtaG_39_FD_167969 | JGI IMG/M metagenome (GOLD analysis project Ga0187827, IMG submission 167969) | Marine microbial and viral communities from oxygen minimum zone, Eastern Pacific Ocean - ETNP2014_SV_150_PacBio MetaG (Illumina Assembly) | ecosystem: Environmental > Aquatic > Marine > Hypoxic...
ATCGAATGACTGCCATGCTCATCGCAATGCTTAAGGAGCAACAACCATGAAAATCGTTCGCGTTACTGTTCTTTTTCTATTTGTCGCAATGCCTCTCATCGGAGCACAAAGTGACCAGCAGCAGTCTTCCGCCGCGGATCAGGCTGATCCTCGCGTCGGCCTGGCAGCTGGTTTCCGGGATGCCGGGATGGCCGCAAGCAACATGGAACTGGTTATCAACCTGCCCAAGCCGGAGGGCTTCTACGACCCCGAGGCGCCCGCCGGCCGGCCTAGAGCACCGCAGGGCCCACCTGGAGCGCAAGGCGGTCGTGGTGGACGAGGTGGTGGTCGAGGCGGTGGTGGTGGTCGAGGCACCCAGCGGCCGGGAAGCGGGCTGAGTTTCACGAACTCGGACCTCGCGTTCAGTGGTGAGCACCTGTTCATGGGCAACTACCACGGCTTCAACGTCTACAACGTTGAGGATGCCAGCCGAGCCGAGCTCCTCTCTTCCGTGGTGTGTCCCGGCGGCCAGGGAGATCTGTCAGTCCGAGGCGACCTTCTTTTCATGTCCGTACAGGACACCCGGGCCCGGCTCGACTGCGGCATACAAGGAGTCGAGGAGCCGATCAGTGCCGAGCGTTTCCGTGGTGTTCGCATCTTCGATATTGGCGACTTGCGGAATCCGACACAGGTAGCCGCCGTGCAAACTTGCCGAGGGTCACATACTCACACGTTGGTGGTGGACCCTGACGACAACGCGAATGTGTACGTGTACGCGTCGGGTACAGGCGCGGTCCGGGCGGGCGAAGAACTGGCGGGCTGCTCCGACACCGAGGGGGATCCCGACACAGCGCTCTTCAGTATCGACGTCATTCAGGTGCCTCTCGCTGCACCCGAGAACGCGCGCATCGTCAACCGGCCGCGCATCTTTGCCGACTCGGAGACCGGTACCATATCGGGTCTCTGGCAGGGCGGCGACCACGGCCGAGGAACGCAGAGCTCTCGGGAGACAAGGCAGTGTCATGACATCACGACCTACCCAGAAATCGGCCTAGCCGCGGGAGCGTGTTCGGGCAATGGCATCCTTCTCGACATCTCGGATCCGGTAAATCCCGCTCGGCTCGATTACGTCGTGGACCCGAGTTTCGCATTCTGGCACTCGGCCACGTTCAGCAACGACGGCACCAAAATTGTTTTCACCGATGAATGGGGTGGGGGCTCGCGCCCGCGCTGCCGGGCGATCGACCCACCGGCGTGGGGGGCGAATGCCATCTTCGACATCGTCGATGGTGAGATGGGGTTCCGGGGCTACTACAAACTGCCGGCGGTTCAGTCAGAGCAGGAGAATTGCGTCGCCCACAACGGTTCGCTCATCCCGGTGCCGGGTCGCGATATTATGGTTCAGGGCTGGTACCAGGGCGGTATCTCGGTGTTCGACTTCACCGACTCGGCGAACCCCGTGGAGATCGCGTATTTCGACCGTGGCCCCGTCAACGCTGAGGACCTGATATCAGGCGGTTACTGGTCTGCCTACTGGTACAACGGCCACATCTACGGCGCCGAGATTGCCCGCGGGCTCGACGTGTTCCGGCTGACGGCGAGCGAACATCTGTCGCAAAACGAGATCGACGCCGCCAGTTTGGTGTTGTCCGAAGAGACCAACGTGCAACACCAGGAGAGGGTCGTCTGGCAGCCGAGCTCAACGTTGGCGCTTGCCTACCTCGATCAGCTCAACCGTGGCAGTGGCATCGAGCCACAACTCGCCGGCGCTGTCACCGAGGTCCTCGGTCGCGTCGATCAACTTGGCTCAGGCGCCCGCGGCACAGCGGCGGTCGTCGCCGAGCTCGAAGCACTGGCGACCGAGCTGGAGGGCAATGTCGAGGAAGCCGTTTGGCTCAACGTACCGCGGCTAGGATCGCTGGCTGACACACTGAGGGGCATCGCGACGACGCTCCGGCCTGGTTTCGGTCCCTGGTAATCAGTCGAAACTCTTCTGATACCCAAACTGAATCGATACACCGGATTTCATCTGCGGCCCATTGAGGTTCTGGTGAACCGGGTATGCCACTTCCATCCCGACCCGGTCAGCATGTTCTCCGGGGAAGATATAGAGGAGTTGATTTAATCCGATCCCCAATTCAGTTACTGAACCACCGTAATTTGAAGGATCCGCCGTTTGTACTGGCGCGATGATTGAAGAATTCCGACCATCAATCGCACCTTGGCGATGATGAGTTATTCGTAACGAAAGTGCTGTCTTCCGAACTAGCTCTTTTTGCCCCCAACCGGTAAATGACAGTTTGTCTCCAAAATTCCACTCGCCTTTAGCAATTGCATTTCTGGATCGCATCTGTCCTCCATAAACCCATCCGTCATTGTTCGCCACATACGTCAATGCCGAAATCACGGAGGTTGATCCATCACCGATCTGCATACCGTAAGGCAGGACCATTGCCTGACGCATGTTCATGGGTGTCAACATTTCACCTGTTGAATTGTTTGCTCCGACAGATCGCTGGACTCCCACTTGCGCATGCACCCGCGCAGTGTCCCCCTCGTAGAGACTGAATAGGCCAGAGAGAGAGATACTAGTCAGACCAAGGGATGATGTTGTGAAGGAACCAAGCTGGGGTCTGTCCGTCACCAGCCCCATCCCCGGATAGGTGGTCAAGTCCATACTCTTGCTCATGAGCATTCCCGCTCCCATCAGAGTTATCCGGCTACTAGGCGCGTACATCAAGTCGAGCATGGTCATATCAATCACCATGTGCTGAGGTACCACGCTCAAGCTGGTTGGACTATTGCCCACTTGATAAGGATTCGGCAGTTTGATGATCTGAGCATCAGAGAGATCGTCAGTTCCATCACGATTCCCTGCCATCCAGTGTCGCACCTGTTGGATAGACACCATGAACATGCCTTTCATCTTCATTGCGCGGTCACCCATTACGCCGACAGGTGCGTGATCGTGGGCACGTTCTTGTGCTAAGAGCGCATCGGTACAACAAAAAAGACAATGCCCATGAAGATCGCTGTTGGGTTCCGAAACTCTACGCCCATGGTAGCGGATTTTCGCTGGTACCCTCGCCTGATTTTTAACGTAGCCCGTGTGCCAATCGCTGCGAGTAGCCAACCTTAGGTCGAATACCGAAACGCGCTTAGCTCCACGTCTTGCCGTAATCCTCGGAAGACACGCAAACCTCAGGTAACATCGGCCCATGGGATTTTTGAAGAGGAAAAATTGTGGGCATAAATCTTTACGTTTGGTTGATATTAACAATTGCTATAACAGCATTTGCTTGGGTGGCAGCAGTAAAGAAACTCAAGAAATGAGACAAATAGTCGGTCGATTGGTCGTCGCGGCGACAATCGCCGTCGCGACGACGTCCGCCTGCGCACCTGTAGTGGAGGACACGACGACCGGCAATTTGCAGCCTTTGTCGATAGATCCTGTGATCGATCAAGTTACAGCAGTAGCGAGGACGGACAACGTCAACGATCTCGGATATTTGGAAGTCGACCTTGGGGACGGTCATCAACTCGTGCTGGTACCGGCGGGATCCTTCCCCATGGGATCCAATGAAGGTTTGGCAGATGAGCTGCCGGTGCACGATGTCGAGCTCGATGACTACTGGATCGGGAAGTTCCCGGTGACCGTCGGACAATTTCGCTCCTTCGTGGATGACACCGGATACCTGACCGACGCCCAAAGAGGCATGGGCTCGTGGCAATGGACCGGAGAAATTCCGGGTCCGGGGGAAGATGGCGATCCCTGGCGGCCAATGGATGACGGCGCCTGGAACAACATTTACTTCAATCAGGGTGAAGACCACCCGGTCGGCAGTGTGAGCTGGAACGACGCTCAGGCGTTTTGCGCCTGGCTGACCGAGCGTCTGGGGCTTCCAGTGGTTCTGCCAACCGAGGCCCAGTGGGAAAAAGCGGCGCGCGGCGCTGATGAGCTCCGTTTTCCGTGGGGCAACGAGGCTCCCGACGGGCAGCGAGCCAACTACGCCGATATCAACTTTATCGGTAAGTACGGCGAATACACGCGCCGTTCCGACGCCAGTATCGATGACGGCTACATAGAAACCTCGCCGGTCGATACTTATAAGGCCGGACGATCACCGTACGGCGTGTACGACCTGGCCGGCAATCTTGGCGAGTGGGTATACGACATCCACGACAATGGTTACTACGCCGTCTCGCCGCGGCGCAATCCGAGCGGACCGGCGCGTCCGGCCGCCGTTCCCGACGAGAGAATCGATCGCGTCAATCGCGGCGGGTCCTGGGTTGACTGGGCCGGAATCGAAGACGACGGCAGCGTTTCCCCGGAAGGGGGACACAGCATCCGCGCCGCGGCGCGCACCGGCGACGAGCAAAATTCAAGCGACGATCACATGGGATTCCGGATCGCGATCGATGGACTTCGCAATGCCGAACCACCCACTTCCACGGATGATCAGAAGCCCGACCTCAAGGGCGTGGAGATTGTCACCCGACCGGCAGGCGGTAACATCTACATGCTCGAAGCCACCGGCGACGTCGCCGGCAACATTGCCGTCTCCGTCGGGCCTGACGGCATCCTCATCGTCGACGATCAGTGGGCCGAACTCACCGATGCCATCACGGAAGCCCTCGACGTCCTCGATGGCGGCGCACTGCGCTTCATCATCAATACGCACCACCACGACGATCACAGCGACGGCAACGCCAACCTGGTGCGAGGCAGCGAGGCGTTGGTGATTGCCCATGAACGTGCCCGTGAACGACTAATGTCGAAGAACAGCGATCACTGGCCGGTGATCACCTTCGACAACGCGCTGTCAGTACATTTTAACGGCGAGGAGATTCGGGCCCTGGCCATCCCCGGCGGCCACACCGACAACGACGTGGTGGTCTTCTTTACCGAATCCAACGTGCTGCATATGGGAGACCTACTGAACTCAGGTATTTCGAGCTTCCCGGTTGCCGACCTGGAATCAGGTGGAAATGCGCTGGCAATTCTGGCCAACATCGATGCCTTACTGCCGATGATTCCCGACGATGTCACCCTCATAGCCGGCCACGGCCCCCTGACTGACAAGCAGGAGCTACATCGGCTACGCAAGATGCTCGACGATACGATCACCCTGGTACGTGCTCAGAAAGAGGCGGGCCGCAGTCTCGAAGAGATCGTCGACGACGGGCTGGGCCCCGAGTACAAGGATTGGGGTTACGGCTACATGTCAGCCGACGGTTGGATCGAAATGATCTACCGGAGCCTCGGTGACGGTTCGTAGGGCCGGACGGCGACGAAGCCCACCACCGTCTCTTGCGCTAAAACTGAGACTCACTGTACTAAACGGTTATATCGCTCCAAGATCGCACGCAATCGGTTGTGGTCCAGCGCTTCGGAGCGATTGCCATCCCGACCGACCATGGTCTCGGCAGCAATCAACGCGTTGATGATAGCCTCTTCCGTAGCCTCAACGGTGGCGTCGAAAACGGGAGTGATACGGGAGTTGCTGAGCATCGTGAGCTCGGCGAGAGGTCGCGATCTCGCAGCGCTAGCATTGGCTGTGGAGAAGGCAACAAAGATGTCGCCCGAGCCGTTACCCGCGGTGCCGCCCGTGCGCGCGACACCTAGGGAGGCCCGCCGCGCGACCCTCTTAAGCTGGTGCGAAAGCAGGGGGACGTCAGTTGCCACGATGATGATGATCGAGCCACGGTCCGGGGCCTGAGGGGTCTCTGGTGCAAGCGCCTCATCACTAATGATCTCTTGTCCGACTGGAACCCCTGCGATCGTGAGTTGCCGGCGACCACCAAAGTTAGCCTGCACGAGAACCCCGACAGTATAAGTTTCCTCGCCGAGTTCGATGATTCGCGATGATGTCCCGATCCCACACTTGAATCCGAGACACCGCATGCCCGTTCCACCGCCGACATTGCCTTCCTCAACTGGTCCGGATGCAGCATTCTCAAGTGCCGCGTACACATGCTCCGGGCGAACGTGAAAGCCGTTGATGTCGTTGAGTGAACCGTCGTAGGTCTCGGCAACCACCGGAAGCGACCAGGGTTGGAAACCCAATCCTCTCTCCGCCTGCCAGCCGATGATCGCGTCACGCACCACCCCGACACTGTGAGTGTTGGTGATTGCAATCGGCCCCTCGAGAAAACCGGATTCCTCGATCCAGGTTGTGCCGGTCATCTCCCCGTTTCCATTGAGCGCGAACCATCCGCTGAATACTGGATCCGAAGGGTCCTCCCAGCGCGGAAAGATCACCGTCACTCCGGTGCGCACCGGACCTTCCCCTACACGGAGTTCTCCGTCCCCCTGGATCAGCGTGGTATGCGCAACCCGGACACCACTGACATCTGTGATCGCGTTCAGGGGGCCCGGCGATCCGTCGAACGGTACGCCGAGATCCCGGGCTCTCGCGTCTTGCTGCGCCATTACCGGCGCTACTGAGGTGAGCACAGAAGCAACGAGCACCGCTGCAACGCAACCAAAACGAAACGTGTACGAGTTTTCCGTCCCTGAAATTTCTTTCATAATTGCTTCCCTTCGAGTCTGCATACAAACTTGTTCCACCGTGACGGCGTTTCGTTGGTAGCCTTCCATCAAGTGACGTTCTTCCTGCCAACCCTGCGACCTCTCCGTCTGGACGACGGCGATTTTCCAGCGGAGAATAGGCGGCGGATATTCACTCCCGTCGCAGCTGCCGCAGTAGTTCTTCGTTGCCCTCGACATCGAGGAAGGTGTCCCACTCGAGGAAGTACCCCTCCGGGTCATAGCCAACAAAGACCCGTACGTGGCCGCTCTCGTCACCAACCTCCTCGCTGCGCAGCTGGAACCCAGCAGCGCCTTTCATGTACTCAAACCAGGCATCGACATCGTCGACAACCAGAGACACGGTCACGCCCTTGTCGTCGGTGGCCTGATGCAGGCCGCGCTCACCGTCTACGATGCCGAGGAAGCCCGAGGGGGACGCCTGGTAAGCCCAGGCCCAGCCCTGATCAACGATCGGGACGGCACCGAAAATCTCAGTGTAAAAACGGTTAGCGGCGCTGGTGTCTCGATAATAGAGCCAAAGGATCGTGGCCCGAATGCCAAGTTCCGCCGGCCGGCTCGAGTTCACGTTCGGGTCCGGGTAGAGGGGCCACAGTCTTTCGAGAGCCGGAAGTAAGTGCTCGTTTTCCTCATGTGGTTCGAAGCGTTCGAACTCAAGAAAATAGCCCTCGGGATCGATAGCGACAAAACCAACGTGCGGTCGCCCAATCGCGGGTTGGAACTCAGCACGCATGGGCACCCCAGCTTCCGTCAGGTATTCGTACCACCCTTCGACTTCGTCGGTTACCAGCGCCAGGGTCACCGTCTTGGGCTCAGCAGCGGAGTGCATACCACGCTTGGCGTCGACAAGGGTCAAGTACGAGGCCGGCGCGACTCTGAGGATCTTAGCGAAACCGTAGTCGGCTACCGTCTGCAGACCCAGGATCTCGGTGTAAAAGCTCCACGCCGCCTCAACGTCGGCATAGTAATAGAAAGCGTTGGTTGCATCGACGCCCGGTCGCACGGAGTCAGTTTCCTTCTCTGGCGAGACTGCCTCGCCTTCGGACACCGGAGAAGGGTCGGAACTGCACGCTACGAAAAGCAACGTCAGGGTGATAGTGGCAAGCATTGCGACCATCCGGTGCTGGCTCAAGGGAATCCTCCTGCGTCTGGAGTCTCAAAATATTCGTTCCTGCCATCTTACCGATGTCAGTATTACCACCAATCACTTACACAATAAAAATGCCTGGAGAAGAATCAGTGCGACGACCATGCCGTCCGTGTCCATCTCGGCGCGGACGTTGCCCAGGTGGTCCATTAACGCACCGCGCGTCGGGCCGGCTGGCCGAGTTTCTCGCAGCCCATCGGCTCGACGGTGTACGTGAGGCCGGCGATCTTCCATCCCTCGTCGGTCATAAGAAGCGAGAAAGCATCAATCCCACAATGGCTAAGCTCACCATCGTTGTAAAAGTCATAAGGAGTCCACACAACCGCGATGCGTCCGTGGATAATCACAGTGGGGTCCCACATGCGTTCTTCTAGCAGCCCTGTGCCAGAGCCCAGCCCCTCAAGGTACGTCTTAAGCGGCGTCGTGCGCACCGTAGCTCGGTCCGGCCCTTCGCGGAAGCTAGCGATTTGACCTTCGATGATCAGTGTCTCCCCTGCCCCGACGACGTCCCTAGCCATCATGGTGTCGAAAAACTTCTGTACGACTGCCAGCACGGCTTCCTCTTCGGCAGTAACCTGCCCTGCTACCCACGCAACGCTTCCGTTGCCGCTGTCGTCGATGACGGGAAATTTCTGTGCTGTTATCACTTGCGGTAGCTTTTCAGACATGGTCGCACCAATCATGGGCAGCACTGCAAAAACTAAAAGTGACGCGCCAACCGTCAGTCTCAACAACCGCCGTCCGCCTCGCTCTAACTTATTTGATCTGGACTCGAATACAGTCGCTTTACTCATCTTTGACAACCTCCATAAAAATCGCCTTTAGATGCCAGAATGCCAATCTTGGAGTCAGACACGCGGGCGCTCCAAAGTTGGTACGCTCGGCGTTAACCGGGGGTCAGACGGGTCAGCGAATACTTTGAATCCCAACGACAGGTGGCCCGGCGAATTCGACACCACGCTCCGTGACAACACCACGCTCGTGGAGACTGCAATAGTAAATGTGTCTGCCTTCACCCCATTCAGGGACTGGCATATGGACCATGTATTCGATGCCCAAGGTAAGAAGGAGTGGAATCTTCTTGTCCGCGTGCCACCTTGCACCCATAGGTGAAACCCTGGGTGCCAGCATGCCCTTGCCGGTCTGATGAAGGTCCAGGTGCACTTGGGTTTTTTCGGGATCTAAGCTCGGGTCGAATCTGTCTCTGTCGATGTAGGCAAACCCAGCTTCTTCCAGTTCGCCGATGATGCGAGAAAGGGCTTCGCGTCCTGTGTCACCAACCCTGATGTTCTTACTAATGAGTTTGCGGACCTTCACGACCTCATCCCAGCTTCTTTGAACTTCTGGAGGAGGCCCAGTCTCTCCCTCACGAAGTATGTAGTAGGGAACCATGCCGCTCTGGAACATGTCACCGTGCTGGAGGGGAAAATTTTCGAAAGCGCTTTCATCATGATCCCATTCGCGCGTCGAGAACCAACTGCCACCCACATCACGCAAGGTAGTAACGCCCGGTACGATCTCTTGAAATGTCCTGATCCGGCGTGGCAGGCCAGAGCCACCAAAGAGAACGACTTCGCCGGCGACACTACTCGTGAGGTAATCCAGGATCATGTTCTCGGCGGAGACCATTCGCTTGGCGTACTTGTCCCCCAATGCTTTTGACAGATGGAGGTGGTCTGCATAGGAAATACCGTCGGTGAGTGCAAGGGTGTACGTTTCGGAGCCTTCGGCGAGTGATAGTTTCTCTGCATAATTCACACCGATTCGCTTTGGGTCACGCTCGGCCACGAAATTGCCCAGGCCCATGAATCTGTACCCCATCTCTGATTCAGGAACGTCGTTCGGGTTTTCCTTGACGTAGTCCATAACCTCGTAATTCTCTTGATTAATGAACTTCGACTGGCCGCGGACGATGTCGAAGGCGCCGTCGTCATCAACCTCACCTTCATAGACGACCCGCTCAATCCTTTCACCACCACGATCAGTAAAAACAAGGACGGCCGCGTTGCTACCGAACTCATAACGAAGAGGGTCGGTGGAATCGATGTTGCTGTAATTGAGGTCGAGGCCTTCTAATTTTCTGAGCTCGTTTCCGCTGAAGGTCCACGGCCGAATAATGTGAATCCACATCTCGATGTTTTCATCACGCATGACACGGGGTAAAACGAAGTCGAATTTCTCCCGCCGAATATGGTCCAGCATTTCTTTGGTGGCGTAGGGGTTATCGTCGTCAAAGGCTCCATAGTAGGTATCGCTGATGCCAGGCAAGGCTTCAGGGTAACGAGTTCTCATTTGTGCCGTTAAGACCTGCGCGAAGCACAGAAGCAGTAAGAAAGAAGTCGCCAAAACGAATCGAAATTTACTCACCAGGCTATCTCCAGGAGGGCTTAGGCTAGCGGACAATCAGAATTTCCTGTGCGGGTCGCGCCGGAAACTCGACGCCACGTTCGGTAACCATTGCCCCATCATGGAGGCAAATGTATAGATGTTTTCCTGTGCCCCATTCCGGTACGGGCATGTGGATCATGTATTCGAGCGCAAAGGTGTGGTAGAGAGGAATCTTTAGATCGCGACCCCAACCGGTTGGAGAAATTCTGGGGGCTTCCTCCTGTGAAACTATTCTCCCGAGCGCGTGGAAATCGATATTGACCTGCGTTTTCTCTGGGTCCGCTTCCGTGTCATATCGATCCTGATCGATGTAGTGGTAGCCAGCTTCCTCAATCTCTTTAATGAGGATATCCAGCGTTTCTGCGCCTGTTCGACCCGCAACAATGTTTCTGCGGAAAATTTCGCGAGTCTTCAGAGCATGTCCCCATATCCGCTGAATCTCGGGAGGAAGCCCAGTCTCTCCTTGGCGAAGGACGTAGCCAATGCCACCGTTGTGCTCACTGAATTCCCGCATGTTCGCGTCGTGCAGTATCCCGATGAGGTCACCAGGCTGCACCACGTAATCGGAATTATTCTCTTCGTTGCCATCGAGGTCCCTGACAAACACATTCCCCGCAATATCGCTTAGGCGAGTTTCCCCGGGGACGATTTTTGCGAATTCACTTTCTATGATGTTGGTGCTGTTTATGAGAAGGCGCCCAAACAAGGCTACTTCGCTCATCACCCTGCCGGCCAAGAAATCTGCTATTAAGCGGTCAGCCGGAACGACTCGATCTCTATATTCGTCGCCCAGTGCGGCGAGAATCTGTGTGCGATCCTCGGTTGAGATGGTATCGAAACCGGAACCCTCTTCTTCTCCGTAATTGAGGGCGATACTTATCGGATCACGGTCTGCAACGAATTGTCCCAAGTCACTTTCAGGGCCGAATACGTCATATAGTTCACGGTCGGCTTGGCCACCGAGAACGGCCCGCTCGATACGCGCCTCGCCACGGTCGGTAAAGATATAAATGCCGGAATTGTCCCCAAACTCGAAATTGAGCGGATCCTCTCCTCTGATTACATGGATCCACATGTCGATGCCGTTGTCCTCCATCACTTGCGGGAGGATCACATCGAATTTTTCGCCACGAATGAGATTCATCAGTGCTGGAAACGCCTCTAATTCTTGACGTTGGGCATGGAGTCCTTGGGCAACAAACAGCATGCACAAGAATGTGAGGGCGTTTCGTGCTTTAGACATGGTCGGCTTCCTACACTTATGCTTAGAGAGTCTTCACTATCTATTGAATTATCTGAATCTTGGTGGGCTGGTCGGGGTATGGGATCTCCATGCCACGACTGGTGACAACACCGCCATCGTGAAACGCTGCATACATCTGTCGCCCCGTGAAATTATTTGCACGAGCCCATTCCGACACGGGCATATAGATCATGTATTCGATGGCAAACGTGTGGAACAGTTGGATCTTCATGTTCCAATGCCATTTCGGTCCCATCGGTGAAATCCTGGGTGCGAGAATTCCTTTCCCCTCAGCATGTAAGTCGAGATGGACCTGGGTTTTTTCCGGGTGATCGACGTATTTGTTGTATTCCTGGTAGTCCGTATACAAAAACCCTGCTTCTTCCAATTCTCGGGCGAGAAGATCGAGAGTCTCGCCGCCGGTAAGACCAACCTTGATATTTTTTCGCAGGATCCCACGGACCTTTTTGTTGTCCTCCCAGAACTTCCGTATGTGCTGGGGTAAGTCGGTCTCACCTTTCCGGAGCACATAGGCCTGTCCCTCCCAATCACCAATGAGATCGCCGCGCTGGATCACATAGTCGGCGCCTCTTCTTTCATTCCCATCCTTGTTGATTACCGAGCCAATATTGATATCGCCGAGTGTCGTGACGCCGGGAACGATATTGGCGAATTTTCGACCCGTTCCTCTTTGAAGACCCGAAGTGCCATAAAGAACAACTTCGCTAGCGACCCTTCTTGATAAGTAGTCGAGGATGAGATGTTCTGCTGAGACCATCCTGCTGGAGTAGGTGTCTCCTAACGCTTTGGCTATTTGTACGTAGTCGGTATACGAAATGCCGTCACCGAGCGCCATGGTGAACGTCTCAGAGCCCTCGGCAAACGAGAGTGTTTCCAGATAGTTCACGGCGATGCGCTTTGGATTTCGTTCGGCAACAAACTCGTGGAGGCCTTCGAACCTGAAATCCAATTCGGACTCATACTCTTCGCCCGGATTTTCGACGGCGTAATTCATAAACTCATAATCCTGCTGACTGAGATACTTGTATTCTTCGCCGACGATGTCATAAGCGTCCGGGTCTTGGACTTCTCCTTGGAAAACTACACGTTCGATTTGGTCGTCACCGCGATCGGTAAAGATCAGAACTGCGGACTTGGTACCGAATTCATAACGAAGGGGGTCCGTCCCTCCCCATGCCCAGGGGCGAATGACGTGAATCCACATGTCGACTGTTCTTTCACGCATGACCTTCGGCAGGATTAGGTAGAAGCGCTCCCTACGGACGTGATTGAGCATGTCGACGGTGGCATAGGGGTTGCCGTCATCGAAGGTACCGTAGTTCGCATCGCCGATGTTCGCCATGACATCTTCATACTGTTCGCCATACTGCGCAGTCGTACCTTCAACAAAAAAAAGGGTGAACAAGAGTGGCAATATGGCTTTGGCTTTAGACATAAGTTTTTCAGTGAACGAAACGGACCTCTAGGAGTGTCAAGTGCAGCAACTCGACACTACTTTGGGGAGAGATTTCCAGTTCATTTGATGAGATAAAGCTCCTCTTGCGGCGCAGACAAATATTCGACTCCACTACTAGTGGCAATTGCCTGCTCATGATCCCACCAGAATAGATATTGGTTTTCGTGTTCGATGGAAGGCCACGGCATATAGATGAAGTACTCAAGAACGAAGTGGTGATTGAGTGGGAGTGGAATATCCCACATCCACTCGGGACCGTTTGAGCCAATCCTGGGACCGAAGTAATTCTCAAACTTCCTCTGGCGCGCTCCTTTCGCCATGGCATGAAGGTCGATATTTAGGTGGATCTTCTCACTGTCAAAGCCCGCAGTATAAGCCGAGAAATCATTCCTTGGAGTAAATAAGTGCAACTGGACGTCCCTGAGAATTATCCCTTCCTCGTCGAATATCGCCGTATAGTTTCTGACTATTTCACGAGGCGTAACACCTGCCTTGACGTGTTCTGCCAGAATCTCATCGATTCCTCGATATGTTGCCCACAATTCCTTAATCGCTGGAGGCGGCTCAGTTTCTCCATCACGGAGCACATAGGCGTACATTCCTTGGCTCGGGGCTGCAATGATGTCGCCTCCCTCGATCACAACATTCTCATGCCCTGGAGTCCTTCCTCTTTGTGAGACTCCTATGCCTCTACGGCGAAACACAGTCATTCCCACATCACGATTCCTTGTCACGCCCGGCACGATCTCCTCAAAAGCACTCGTTATGCGTTCAACTTCGTCCTCACGCATCTTCTTGAGTAGCTCGATTTCACTCGGCACCGGTGTGGCTATGTACTCCATCATCACGAATTCAGACGAAACGATCCGGTTGGCGTATTGTTCACCGAGTTCTTCGGCCAATAGGAGATAGTCCGTATAGGAAAGGCCGTCTTGTGCTCTTGTCGTAGTCGGATAGGGTCCCAGGTCTAACTTGAAATTTAGAGCAATTCGTTCGGGCTCACGTGCTTCAACGAATTCTCTGAGACCTTGGAATCGGTAGTCATATTCCGTCTCCGGTCCTCCAGGCGGCTGCTTCACTAGGACCGGATCGTGAAGTATGTCGTAGGCTCCTGATTCTTTGACCAACTTGGTTTCCCAAGTCACCCTCCAAGTTTCTGCCGCATGTGAAGCTCCCCAGCGACGCCCGAGCACCGCCCGCTCGATCCGGTCACCACCACGGTCCGTGAAAACAAAAACCCCGGAAGTACTCCCCAAGTCTTCGGCACCGAACGGGTCCGGAATGGTCTCTCTCATCACGTGAATCCACATGTCGACATCGTTGTTCCTCATCACCTCGGGCAAAACAATGTCGAACTTTTCAAGACGAATCCGATTATTCCATTCCCTTAGATCATTCTCTTCCTGAGCTCGTTCTTCGGTTGTAACCGTATCAATCGATGCCAAGTCGCCCCTTTCGGAACTGCAGCTACAGAAGAAAACGGACACAGCAACGATCAAAAACGAATCAATTCGAATAGACATTGAATACCCTCCCTCAGTGGCTCAACTTGCTCGTCACTGTTCCAGTGTCCGCATCGAGCCCCGCCAGAGCAGCTTCGAGCAGGATCTGGTGGTAGGTGCGAAAGTTTTCGCGAGTGAGCGGGATGTAAGTGTCAGGCATTGGCGGGTTTCCTTCCAGGATTTCCCCATTGGGCCGCAGTGTGTGTCCCACGTTCCACATGAAGCGCACGACGGGTTGCTCGGTTCCCGGAAAATGGAGGGTCTCCTCGGCCTCCCAGGTATTGCTGTAGCCACCAGTAGGCATCCCGACAATGTAGGCGAGGTCGTTGTCGGCAAACATCGAGACGAACTGGTCCAAGTGGGACCCGCCACGGGGCCCACTGAGGATCGCGATCGAGCCACTAAAATGCACCGGGGCCGGCTGCAGGATGCCGTCGGAGTCCTTCGGCAGGTGAGCCAGTTTGAACGCTACCGGATCTGTGTACTCGTCCCCACGGGCAAGCGCTTCGCTTGCATCGGTACGGGCCCATTCGTGCAGCCAGCTACCACTTTCATTGAGACCGAAAATTTCTGGCGCGTCAGTGTCATCTTTAGCTTCGCTCCACCGCTGGATAAAGGCCTCGGCGGCGTCACTCAGCCGGATGTTTCCGAAGGTCGTGCGGAACGGACGGTCGACGAGACGCTGGATCGCATACGCACCGCGGGAACCTCCACCGCTGTCCGTTACATCGATAACCAACTTATGCTCGAGCAGTCCTTCACGTTCAGCAAACTCCATTAAGTCGATGACATCCTGGATTAACTCGTATTCGAAGTCGAACCACTGCAGGAGAACCAGCGGACGGCCATCGTCGGGAAGCAAAACATTGAAGTCCAGCCTCTCCATGACCGTCGTGAAGCCCGGGTACAGAGGTTCCTCGGCCGCCGGAACGTCCATCTCGGCTTGATCGATATAAGGAAGAGTGACCATATAGCGCTCTCCTGAGGGGCGCTCGAGTTCAAGGCTCAGCGTTTCTTCGTACAACGAAGGTGGTACGTTGGCCCGCCGCAGGGGCAAGTCTCGCGCAATATCCCAGTACAGGCCGTGGATCGAAGAGTGAACCACCCAAGGGGTAAAGGTCTCGATGTATTCAGGAATCGGTCGGCCGTTGACGGCGACGATGAGATCCCCGGGTCTGGGCCGGGGGGCACCGGTACCGTCTTCTCCGCCCACGGCGGCAACGAAAAAGGATGGGGTTTCAAGGTTTGAATAGTCGGGCAAGACGCGAATCGGGGCAGCGGCGTCGGGAACCTGCGGCGGCCTCAGGCCGGCCTCGGCCGGCGTTACCGTGAGGTGATGGTCGCGCCGCGCGTTGCTAAGTTTGACGAGCGCATAGTAGAGATCGGCTTCCGTTTCGGCATCCACAACTTCGGACCGCAGGCTCCGCATCTCGTCGAGCGGCGAGTAGCCCATCGCCTCCTCCTTGAGCGGCGAAAAGGCTTCACGATTCTCGGTCATGTCGAGGATCTGATCGAACAGCGCTTCCCTGCCCTCGCCCGTGCCCGCTCGGGAACCACCAGACAGTTCTTCGCCGATGTCAGCCTTCCCTGAGCATCCAGACAGTGACCCGATGACTATCGCGAGCAAAGCCCATCGTATGTGTGAAGGTCTGCAAGGTCCCATCACGAGCCTCCTCGTTCCGATTTGTTCAGCCAGTCTTGCGTCAGGGCAACAACGCGATCGACGTCTGCCTCGTCGTTGTAGATCCCGAGCGACATACGCAACACGCCCCGTCGGATCGACAGCCGTACGCCGTTGCTTGTCAGATGATCGTACAACTCGTTCATCTTTGGGTCATCCGCCGTATAGTGTCGCCCCCCCCCACTCTCGCCAACGGAAACGATGTGGGCAAGGTGCTCTCCGGGCGTCCCACCGGGTACCGGCAGACCGAGTTCCAGGAGCCCGGTCGCAAGCCGCGCCGCCAGCGATCGCAAGTGTGTCTCGACTCGTTCCATTCTGATTGATCGCAACAGCTCGATCGAAGCCTGGGCAGCAGCCGCGCCCAGGTAATTGAAATTGCCGAGATCAAAGCGAAGCGCCCCTGGTTGGAAACGAAGTTCGCGGGGCCCGATAGCAGTTTCATGAGCCCCCTCTCCGAGGTCAATGCCGTAGCGGGCGACGTGGCCAGGCTTTAGCTTGTCGGCCAAAGAGCGTCGAACCCATAAGAAGCCAAACCCATAAAACCCCAAGAGGCATTTTTGCGTGGCCACAGCCAACGCGTCGATGTCCAGCCCCCTGACGTCGATATCGATGGCGCCCACCGACTGAGCAGCGTCGACCAGAAGCAGCGCTGAATGCGCGCTCGCCGAGCGTCTGAGAGGCTCAAGATCGGTAATAAACCCAGGAGCAAACGTAATGTGGGGCACGGTAACCAGGCGGGTGCGCGCGTCGATCGCCGACACCATCCGATCGGTGGGAACTCGGCCGCCATCAGGCTCAAGCGTTCGAACTTCGATACCGTGCAGCCGCTCAAGGTTGTACCAGAGGAAGACATTGTTAGGGTGCTCCAACTCTGGACACACGATGACATTGTCGCCTGCTTCCCAGGGCAGGCTGGCGGCGAACAAGTTGAGCCCCTCTGAAACGTTTTTGGTGAGCGCTACTTCCGAACGATCGGCATTGATCAGTGCCGCAAACGATTCCCGAGCGCCTTCAGCGAAACCGACCAGTTCAGCCTTGTCTCCGGTCCCCATCATGCGAGCTTCGAGATAGCGGTCGACCGCCTCTCGAACGGGGGTCGAGAGAAGCCCTCGCACGCCAACGTCGAAATAGACCTGAGCCTTGGCCCCAGGGAAAAGCGCGCGAATCTCTTTCATATTCATACCGTCTTTTCGACCGGTCCGCTGCGCTCCTCGGATCTAGCTACGATCGCAGTACCAACCAGGTCACCCATGACGTTGATCGTAGTGTTGCCCATATCGACCAGTCGGTAAATACCACCGACTATGGCGGCGATCTCCAGGGGCAGGTTGAACGCCTCCACGAAGATCAACGCGACCACCAACCCACCACCCGGGAGGCCGCTTGAGCCTTCAGACAACAGCAACCCGATGACCAAGATCGTCACGATCGCACCCGGCGTGAAGGCACGGTCCGCCGCCTGTGCCGTAAACAGAAGCACCGAGGCAAGCATGATCGAGGTTCCGTCTTTGTTGATCTGCGCCCCAAGCGGCAAGGTAAAGGCGTAGACTCCTCGTGGTAGCTTCATTTTTTCAGCAACGTCAAAAGCGACCGTCAACGAGGCCAGGCTGGACGTAGTTGCCACTGTCGTTGCCCAAAGCTCGGCTCCCTGCTTGAGAAACTTCGACGGACTCCTCGCCGCGAAGGCTCGAAACAACACCATGTAGATGGCCATCATTCCGATCTGCGCACCCCACACCCCGCCCAAAAAACGGGCCAAGGGCCCGAAAAGCTCGGCACCGTAACGACCGACGGTGACCGCCATCAAGGCCCCAATGCCGAACGGCGCGACCCAGAGAACGATGTGAACGAGTTTACGGAACAGCTCTGCCCCAAGCGCGTACATCTCTCGCAGTCGGTCTCGAGGTTGGGGTGGCAGTAGGAGGGTAGCTACCCCCAACAGAATCGTGAAGACGACGATCTGAGCCACCTTGCCCTCGGCAAGCGCCTGGAAGATGTTCGTTGGCACCAGGTCAACCAGGACGTTGCCGAGTGTCGGAATCTCCCCGATTCCCTCGGGAACTGGCTCGGAAAGCTGCACACCATCGCCCGGGCGCAGGATCATCATGACACCAAGACCCAGTCCTAGCGCGAACGTCGTCGTGATCGTGTAGTAAACGATGATCTTTCCAGCTAGCCGGCCGAAGGTTCGTACCTCTGTGAGCGTCGTGAGCCCGGCGAGAAGGTTAAAGACCACCAGCGGGATGGCGGCCGCCATCAGTAGCCGAATGAAAATCTCGCCGATGGGCTCGAGCACCTCAACGCGAGGTCCGAAGACCACACCGGCCCCTGCACCGACCATCATGCCGATGAGAATCTTGGTGCCGATCCCGAAACGAGGACTATTCCCGGTCTCAGGATGCGAGAGAATCGCTTCGCTCATCATCTAATAAAACTTTGTATCAAGTTTGTATGGAATTAATTTCTTTCTTTAACGAACCTAACGCCGTTGCTGCTAATACAGTAAGCAATAACCATGATTGACCCCGATCGACTAAAGAACTGGAGATTATTGCCGCTGCCCAAAAAATTGCTTGTGTAATCAAAATTTTTCTCATAATGACTCTTCCGTTAAATTATTCAAGGAGCAAATCAGCTGTGCCAACAAGATTCGCGAACTTGAAAGTGGCGATTTTAGGAATATGAAGCTTGCACTCGCTGTGGTTTACTGCTCCGAAAGCGATTCCCTACAGTTGCCTATACCTTAAATAGATACAATCGGTGTCGATGCCTATTATGACTGCTTATCGTGAAGACAGGGTCGGCAAAACAAGAGGAGGAGCCGATGTCCGCCCATCTGGCCTTACGTTCCGGTAACCCGGCGCTTAGGGCAAACACCTTCACACGTGTGCCGCCCGTTGCTGATCATGAGGCGATGACCATTGGTGGCACCGTCAATAAGACGGCGATGTCGTTGGCAATCTTATTTGTCGCCGCCATGTATGTGTGGGGACGGGGTGCTGCTACCGGGCAACTGCCAATGGCATGGATCCTTGGTGGAGTCATTGGCGGTTTCGTCGTGGCACTCGTGACAATGTTTAAGCGGGTGTGGGCCCCTTACACGACGCCCCTTTATGCAGGGCTCCAGGGATTGGCTCTGGGCGGCATCTCGTTTCTGTTCGAGCAGTCCTACCCTGGGATCGTCGCCCAAGCAGTCTTCCTAACCTTCGGCACCCTCGGCGCGCTGCTTCTCGCGTATCGCAGCGGCCTCATCCGGGCGACCGAGAACTTCAAGCTCGGTGTGTTCGCCGCCACCGGTGGCATCGCTGTGGTCTATCTGCTGAGTTTCGTCTTGGGCTTCTTCGGCATCAACATACCACTCATCCACTCGACCGGGACGTTCGGCATCTTGTTCAGCCTGTTCGTGGTGGTAATCGCGGCGCTTAATCTTGTGCTCGATTTTGATTTCATCGAGGAAGGTGCCGAGCGCGGCGCACCGAAGTACATGGAGTGGTATGGCGCATTTGGGCTACTGGTGACGCTAGTCTGGCTGTATCTGGAAATCCTGAGGCTGCTGGCCAAGCTGCAGAGTCGGCGTTGACGCTGGCGATTGGATATCAGCGCTTCGTATAAACGCTTGTCATCCAATTCTCTCCTCGTCAGAAGGGCACATCGATAGCGTCGCAGAGAAACTCAAGGAACGGCGCGCCGCTTGCACAGGCAACCGCAAAGCGGTCGACAAAGCCGGCGCTGGTCACCTCTTTCTGGGTGATTGGCTTGATCGCTATAAAATCCTTGCGCTTGAGATCTTCGATGAACCGGTGCTCAGCCGCGAAGCCACGAGGCGGTCTCTTGAGAGTGTCACCACTGAGGGCGAATCCATTGCCGAACGCGGGCGTCGCGAGAGCTTGCTCCCACCCGTCGGAATCATCATCGATTGCAGCGCGAATCTTAGCCAACGTCGGGGAGCCAGGGTGCCAGATCCCTAGGCCGATGAAGGACGCCCTCGGCTGTAAGTGCAGGTAGAACCCCGGAGCATGGGCGTCCTTCCCGTAAGCGTGACGGAATTGCACTCCTGTATAGATCTTGTACGGGCTCTTGTCCTTCGAAAAGCGTACGTCGCGATAAATGCGGAAGAGAGAACCACCGACCTTGCGATCGTCAGCACAGAAGTACGGACTGATGTCCCACAACTGCGGTTCGAAGTCCCGTATGAACTCTAACGCCACTGCGCGCAGAACACCCTCATAGCGTGGCTTATTGGCGTTGAACCATTCGCGGTTGTTGTTGGCGGCAAGCTCGCGCATGAAGGCAAAGGTAGCGGGAGTAAAGTGGCGAGCCGCCGTCATGGGTACTGGATCAAGTCCAGTAGTTGCTGAAACTTCACCCGAGCATGCCGTTCTTCTTCTCTCCCATTCCGAATCGAGTACAAGGTCCCCTGGGTGCGAATCAGCAGCCGGTTTCCCGAGATCGCCGGAGTCGCCATGGAGAACTCGTCGAGGCGGTTGATACCGAGAAACTCGAACTCCTCTCCTGCTCTTATAACGAACGTATCCCCTTCTTCGTTGAGCACGAAGATCTTGCCATCATATGCCCACGGAGACGCGGTGAAATTCCGCGCCTGAGGGTGGATACGGACCCTATACAACCGGTTACCAGTCTTGGGATCGTACATAGCGAAGATCCCCGTATCACCGAGAACGTACAGACCCCCTTTGTACAGGACTGGTGTGGGCAAGTAGGTACCACCGGCAACGCGGTTATACCAGGCGACAAACTCGCCCTCGTTCGCATCGTCAGAAGGCGTGATGTCCCCCGAGCCACCCGCGCGGATCGCAGCAATCGGCTTGTTCTGCTCACCGGCTGCGCCCGAGGTCACGTACAGCAGCCCATCCCATGCAAACGGGCTCTGGATGGTCGTTTGAGAGAATCGAGACATTCGCCAGAGCTCGTCGCCATCGAGATCGTAACTGATGACCCAACCAGGGCCTAGGGTAACAATCTCGGTACGCACCTCATTCTCCCAGACGAACGGTGTGGACCATCCTGACTTTCTTCCCATGCCGCTGCCGAGCCCTCTGCGCGGGGTGTACCAAAGCTGCTTTCCGGTATTTTTGTCGTAGGCAGCGATGAAACTCTGCTCCTCGTTGTCGTTGAGAATAAACAACTTGCTACCGTGCAGCGCCGGAGACGAACCGGCGCCGAAGTCGAGGTACACCTGGTGCGGAGACAACCGCTTTGCCCATAGCTGGTTACCATCGAAGTCAAAGGCGTAGAGTCCCTGGAAGGCTACGTAGACATAGATGGCCCGACCGTCAGTTACTGGCGTTTCGGACGTGTAGCTATTCTTTCGGTGACGTCCAACAGGCGGCCGACCTTCGTGAAAACGCGTCGCCCAAAGCAGGTTGCCGCTCTCCAGATCGTAGCTGAATAACCCGTATGACAGCTCGATCTCATTGGGCAACTCATTTTCGCGCGCCGTCACGCGCCGCTCTACCTCCCCGCCAGGGATATTGAGGGCTCGCAATTCGGCAACATAGTCGTTTGAAAAATCTACGCCAAGCGACGGCTGTTTCATTGGTGCCTCACTCATTGCCGAGGTCACGAAGACCTTGCCATCCCAAATAATCGGCGACGACCATCCCACGCCTGGTACCTCAGCGGCCCATTCAACGTTCTCCGTTGTCGACCAGGTGCTCGGAAGGTTGGGATTGTCACTCACAGGAATCGCTCCTGGGCCGCGAAACTGCGGCCAGTTATCGGGGAACGGAGAGCGACCCGGGCGAGACGCGGCCCCTGCTGTTACGGCGATAACAAAAGCGAGGCTGCAAACAACAGCGGTGCGGGAACAAGCGATGTTTCTCAGGACCATATCGTAACTCTAGCCGATGATGCGGACCGCAGGAGCCCCTACTCCAACGCTGTGGCCAGCGGGTCCTCTCGGTAGACTTTAAAAAGACGTATCCTTAGGCGATATAAACGTTGCCAGTGAACTCCCAAATAACGCATCAACTGATGCGTGGCACGCTAGTGAGCCATATCAGGTGTTACTGACTAAGGACCGCCTAGACAAGCTAGGCCAAGACCCTGAAGCACTCGAAAGCCTCTATCGAGAGGCACAGCAACGGGGGCAAGACGACGCATTCAGGCAAGCCGTAACGCAATGCCTGGAAACGACCCCGGGGAATGTGCTGCTGCGCGCCTGGGCCTGCCGACTCGATCTCGACGTCCCTACAGATGCCGAATTGGAGTTCCAGTCTGCTGCGGACAGCCGTCGGCATTGGGCAACTGCTCTCAGCGCTAGCCTGGCGTGTGGAACCCTATTTGTCTTCTTTGCGCGCGGACAACCACCCGTACCGATCCCAGGTGAGGCACACCCACTGTTCTGGATAGGCTGCGGGCCGCTAGTCGCATCCAGTATCGTCGCGTTCCTCGCTGTGGGCTCGATGGACAAGACGCGGATGCGCTGGTACGGGTCGGCAGCCGCATTCTTAGCCCTGGCGGTCACGGTGAGCGCGCTGTACGCGTGGAACGAAAACGACCAGGACCAGGCGGCCGTGTTGATGGCCCTGCACCTTCCCTTCGTTGCATGGTCGGTTCTCGGTGTGAGTGTAATTTGGAACCGGGCCGACCAGTCCCAGCAGTTTTTCGCGTTCATCGTGGAGTCGATGGAGGCTCTTCTTGCCGGCGGCATCTGTCTAGGCGCCGGGGCCATTTTTATCGGCTTAACCGCCGGAATCTTTGCGGTGTTGGGGGTGCAATTCCCTGATACATTGATTCGAATCATCGTGCCTTTTGGTCTCGGACTCATCCCCGTGTTGGCGGTAGCCGCCGTTTACGACCCGAGACGTGCTCCCACCCAACAGGAGCCAACCGGGCTTGCACGTATTCTGCGGATCATGACGTGGCTGTTGCTTCCACTGGCGCTGGGTGTTCTCGCCATCTACATATTTTGGTTCATCCCCAACTACTTTTGGCGGGCGTTCGATGAGCGTGACATTCTAGTCATCTACAACGCGACGATTATCGCGATCCTGGCGTTGCTGGCGGCAGCAGTGTCGACAACAAACGCCAGCGGGATTCAGACGAACGCACGCTTTTTGCGCCCGGCAATTCTCAGCCTGACAACTTTGGGGTTGTCACTAAACGTTTACGCGCTCGCAGCCATAGTCAGCAGATTTCTGCAGTATGGCTTCACGCCCAACCGGCATGCGGTCCTCGGTTGGAACATCGTGACACTACTCATGTTGGCCCTTTTGCTAAGCCGTGCTTGGCCGGCCAAAGATGAAAACTGGATAGCAGTGTTCCGTGCGTCGATGGCGCAAGGTGTGCTGCTCGCCAGCGCCTGGGCAGCATGGGTCGTCTGGGGCATCCCGCTTCTCTAAGCACTCTTGTGGTTAGACAGACGGGCCCGTTAGCAGAGAGCCTAAGACGAGTCTGGCGGCAGCGTCTGAACAATGAAAGTGTCCGGTTCATCGCGCCGGAAATGTCCCACTAGCGAACGGAACAAGACAAAAGCGATGAGTAGCGGCATACCGATGATTACGACGTTGAGAAAAAAGATTGCACCGGTTAACAAAACCAGCGGCAGCAAGAAGATACTGGCGACACTGGCCTTAACAGCGAAACCAAGAAATCGAAACAAAACGTAAATAGACAGCAGCACGATCCAGGCTGCGAGGATGGCCAAGCCAAGTCCGAAGACGAGACCGATCAATACCATCAACTCGAACATCTCGTTTGCCTCTCAATTCTCTGTCAAGTGTAGGACCTGACTTGGAACAGTCAGCCTTCCCTGAAGGCAGCCAGTCAAGACTCTAGGGAAGCCGGCGTGATCCTTGCCTTTTACCCAACCTCAACCACTCTTCAACAAAAGTCTATATTGGAGATTGTAGCCTCTAACACAGTTTATAAAGCCTTTTCGAAACTTTTTTGCCGCTTCTTAACAGGGTCTTTACGATCGTTGGTTATATTCGGCAACGAGTGCAGCTTTCGGGAAATTTTCGAACAAAGTAGCTGTCCCAACAAGGTCGAGTACTGAAAGGAATAAGCCGCCTTGAAAAAAGTCATACTTGGATTCTTGGCGCTAGTTTTGGTCGCTTGCGGGGGAGCCGAAAGGGTTTCGCGAACGCTCATTCAAAACAAAGGTTCTGACACGCTGGTGAACGTCGCTCAAGCTTGGGCGGAAGCTTATGCCCAAATCAATCCCAACGTCGCTGTCGCAGTAACAGGGGGCGGCTCAGGCACTGGGATCGCAGCACTCATTGGTGGCAGCGTTGACATCGCCAACTCAAGTCGTTCGATGAAGGAAGAAGAGTTCGAGATGGCGAACGGACGCGGAGTAGTCCCGAATGAATTAATTGTGGGCTACGATGCGCTCGCCATATACATTCACCCGGACAACCCGATTGACGAATTTACATTGGGTCAACTCGCTGACATTTACGGTGAGAATGGAACCGCAGAAAGTTGGTCGCAACTCGGGATTACAGTTCCAGGATGTAGCAGCGACGAAATCGTCCGGGTAAGCCGCCAAAATAGCTCCGGCACCTACGTCTACTTCCAGGAAGCGATCCTGGGGGAAAGCGACTTAAGGCTTGGATCCCGTGACATGGCAGGATCGTCAGAGGTCGTGGATCTCGTGGAGAAAACAGCCTGCGCGATTGGTTACAGTGGGCTCGCCTACGCCACTGAAGAAGTTAAGGTGCCCTGTTTAATGACGGAAGATGGTGGCAATTGCATCGCACCGTCTACAACAAGCGCCGTCGATGGAACTTACCCGATTGCCCGACCGCTCTTCATGTACACAAATGGCCAACCAGCGGGTGCAACCAAGGACTACATCGACTGGATCCTGAGCGATGCGGGACAATGCATTATCGTGGGCAAAGGATACGCACCTGTCCGGAGCCTCGCTTGCAACTAAAAACTGTGGATCAAAATCCTCAAGTCTCAACAAACCAGGATTTCGCGCGAGTTCCTATGTGCAGAATGGGGTAATGGGCTATGACGCACTATGAGCAAAGAATCGAAAACGATCTCTCGCAGATACACGACAACGTTGCTACCGTCGCGGGAACCATCCAGCAAGCGCTGAAGAATGCAGTTTATGCGTTGCTAACAGGCGACGACGACCTGGCGTATTCCGTAGTCTTGGGTGATTTAGCGATCAATAGGGCAATTCGTGACATTGATCGTCGTTGTCACGCATTTGTCGCCCAACACCAACCGAGCGCTGGTCATTTACGACGAATTTCGTCGGTATTGCGGCTTGAAATTGAACTTGAACGTATCGGCGATTACCTCGCTTCGATCGCACGCGAGGCGGTGCAGCTCTCCGAAACACCTCCCGGAAGCGTCGGTGAGAACATTGATTTCTTGGCCGACCAAGTGGGCAAGATCCTACAGGACGCCATCGAGTCGTTCCTTGATGACGACCTCGAATTGGCACGGACAACGAAGAACGCGGCGTACGAGATAGAGCGAACCTACGAGAGCATGTTTGCGGATCTGCTGAACGAAGGGGAGAAGGGTACTCGACCGTTACGGGACCTGTTTGCTTTGCTGATCGTCTTCAACCGCTTGGGGCGAATTGCCGATCAATCGAAAAACATCTGCGAGGATACGCTTTTCACAGTCACCGGAGAGACCAAGCAACCAAAAGTTTACAAGATCCTTTTCGTAGACGAAAAAAACGACTGTGCTACCCAAATTGCTGAAGCAATCGGCCACGAGTCCTTCGCTAATAGTGGCAAATTCGACAGCGCCGGGTGGAATCCGGCTGAAAATATTGATCCCGCACTTCTAGGTTTCATGGAACGCCGAGGCCACGTACCCGACAGCGTGGTTGCCTCAAGCCTGATGTCAACGGCCCACGAGATCAGTGATTATCACGTGATTGTCAGCTTCGGGGGAAACGTGCTTGACCACATTACGGCTGCCCCATTTCACACCATTTTCCTGAATTGGGACATCGCCCCGGGCCCTGCGGACCTCGAGAGCAGCAATGCTGAGAAGGAACTCGAAGATATCTACAACGAGCTAGTCAGACAAATAAGCAATTTAATGATCGCCCTACGAGGTGAGAACGTCGACTGAGATGGGAGATCGGCTCGAATCGGCCAACGCCACCGAACAAACTGCTCGGACTCCAATGAACGTCGGGGGCAGGGATGGGACAAAACAAATAGTCGACGCCGATCAACGTGGCTTCGACTGGTTCCTCGACAAGGCTTTCCAGGTGATTTTCTTTATCGGTGGTATCTCGGCGATCGTCTTCATCTTCGGGATCTTCATTTTCATCATGCGTGAGGGATTGGACTTTATCCTGGGCAACTTCAATGCGGCTGAGTTCTTCTTTTCGCAGCGTTGGATGCCAACCTCTAGGGCAAACCCAACCTTCGGCGCCCTAGCACTGATCCTCGGGACTGCCAGCGTGACCGGACTGGCTATGGTGGTGTCTGTCCCCTTCTCTCTCGGGGGCCGCCATCTATATCGGCGAGTTCGCCACAGGCAAGACGCGCGAAACCCTTAAGGTACTCGTCGAACTCTTGGCAGTAATTCCCTCTGTGGTGTGGGGCTTTATCGGGCTCAGCATTATGAACCCGCTCATCATCCAGATATTCGACGTATCCGTCGGACTCAATGTGTTGAACGCCGGCATCATCCTGGGCCTCATGGCAGCACCAATCATGACCACAATTGCCGAAGATGCAATGAAAGCAGTGCCCGACACATATCGGGAAGCAGCCGAGGCGATGGGTGCTACGCGCTGGCAAATCATTTTTAAGGTCGTACTTCCAGCCAGTAAGAACGGCTTGATAGCAGCGATTCTCTTGGGTATTGGACGTGCGTTCGGAGAAACGATGGCCGTGTTGATGGCAACCGGCCACGCGATAAACATCCCAACGAGTATCTTCGATTCGGTGCGGGCTCTTACAGCGACGATCGCCGCTGAACTGGGAGAGGCGCCGGTCGGATCGGATCACTACGGAGCGCTTTTTGCGCTAGGAATCGCTCTCTTCATCATCACGTTCCTGATCAACCTCACCGCTGACCTCTTCATCCGAGGTTCTCGTGATTACTAATCACATGTTCGAAGCCACAGATCTCAATCTCCGCCAGAAAAAAATCGAGTGGCTCATCAAGGCACTCCTTTCCCTAGTAACACTTTTCCTGATAGTGCCAGCCTTGACCATCCTCGCTGTACTGATCCACCGAGGCAGCCCGATGATCTCGGTAGAGTTCCTCTTTGGAGACCCCACCAACGGCATGACGGCAGGTGGCATCTTCCCGGCCCTGGTCGGAACCATCTGGCTAGTCGCGGTAAGCCTGCTGGTCACCATACCTTTGGGCATCTCCGCCGCTATCTACTTAAGCGAGTACGCACCGCAAAATTGGCTAACGCGAATGATCAACCTAGCGATCATCAATCTTGCGGGCGTGCCCTCGATCGTTCACGCGCTCTTTGGTGTGGGCGCGTTCGTCTATTTCTTCCGTTTCGGCACAAGCATCCTCGCCGCCAGCTTGACGCTCGCGATTATGAGCCTCCCGGTCGTGATCGTCTCGACACTCGAGTCACTGCAGGCTGTACCACGGGCCTTTCGTGAGGCCTGTTGGAATATGGGGGCCACCCGTTGGCAGACGATCCGTCTCGTCGTTCTTCCAAACTCGACCAGCGGCATTCTTACTGGAATTATCCTCTTAGTTCCTCGCACGGCGGGTGAAACGGCACCGATTATGTTCACGGGAGCCGCGATGTTCTTGCCCTTTCTGCCCCAAAGTGTTTTCGATCAAACCATGGCGCTATCGCTACACCTCTACACAGTTTCCACGCAGATCCCCGACGTACCTGACGCCCTCCCCTATGGCGTCGCTCTCGTTTTGTTCGCTCTGATTCTTGTCATGAACGCGTTCTCGATCGGCTTCCGTACGTATGTGCGAGGGAAAAAGAAATGGTAGGTACTGAGGCAATCTCCGCGACGAAGCCGGCCAAGGTCAAAGTGCGGAATTTAACGATCAGTTACAGCAACAAGCCGGCTCTTCGGAACACCAACTTTGACGTTTATGAAAACGAAATTTTCGGCATTATTGGCCCGGCGAATAGCGGCAAGACTTCGTTTTTGAAGGCTCTCAACCGCATGGACATGTTTACTGAATCGATGAAGGTCGAAGGTGAGATTCAATTCAATGGCCGCGAGATTAGGGAATGGCGCAACGTCTATGCGTTACGACGCCGCATTGGTGTTGTCTTTCCCTTGCCTGTTGGACTGCCAATGAGCATCCATGACAATGTGACCATCGCTCCCAAGCTAGCCGGCATCCGCAAAAAAGCCCAACTTGATGAAATCGTCGAACGTTGTTTGCGTCGGGCCGCTTTGTGGGACGAGGTAAAAGACCGGCTTGACTCACTGGGGAGCTTGCTCTCCGGTGGCCAGCAACAGAGGCTCACTATTGCCCGGGCTCTGTCGCAAGATCCAGAGCTTCTACTACTAGACGAATTTTCGATCGCAGTGGATCCGGTCACGACAATGCAAATCGAAGAGATGCTCAAGGAGTTACGCAAGGAGATCTCGATTGTCTTGGTAACCAACTTGGTCCAACAGGCTCGACGACTCGCTAATCGTACAGCTTTCTTCCTTGGGGGCGAGTGCATCGAAATCAATGACACAGAAGAAATGTTCACAGGAGAAGTGAAGGACAGGCGCACGAGAGAATACGTGGAGGGCCGCTTTGGATAACGAAGCCTTGGCCATGACCGAAACAGACGGGGCACAATCGGCCTCGCTTCAGACCACCGCCTCCAGTGGCTCGGTTGCCATAGAAACCAAGAGCCTAAACCTTTGGTACGGCGATTTTCAGGCTCTCTTTGACGTAGATTTACAGATCAAACAGGGTCACATCACCAGTCTCATCGGTCCCTCTGGCTGCGGCAAGACGACGTTGCTGCGGACAGTGAATCGTATAGGCGAAAGACTCGGCTACGTTCGTATTACTGGAAGCGTGAAAGTACTAGGCCAGGACATCCTGGCACCAGAGGTAGAGGTCGTTCAGGTACGTAAGCAGGTAGGCATGGTTTTTCAGCGGCCGAACCCACTACCGCTCTCAATCCGTGACAACGTACTTTTCGGCTATCGGATCCACGAGCCAGCCTCTAAGAATATGAGTCGTAGCGAACTCGACGAGGTCGTTGAGAATGCTCTCAGCACCGTTCTTCTTTGGGACGGTGTCAAAGACCGACTTGATCAAAAAGCTACGAGTTTGTCTCTCGAAGAGCAGCAGAAACTCTGCATCGCGCGGCTCCTCCCCGTGAAGCCAACGGTTTTGCTCATGGATGAGCCTTGTTCGGCTCTCGATCCCGATGGAACCGAAGCCGTCGAGGAGCTTCTATGGGAACTGCGCGGTAAATACACGATCTTAATAGTTACCCACAATATGGCACAGGCACGACGCGCTAGTGAAGAATGCATTTTCATGCTCCTTGGCAAAATGATTGAGCATGGCCAAACTGGTGAGATCTTTGTCACGCCGGAGAACCAAGAAACGGCCGACTATATCGAGGGCCGATACGGGTAGGTACGCTGCACACAGTCTAGAATTAGCGACAAAAATACAGCGAAGAAAACCCGGTTAAACGATGGTGAAAAAGCGGAACATTCTCGTCATTGAGGACGATCCCGATATTTTGGAGATCCTTGATTACAACCTGCAGCAAGAAGGATTCGAGGTATTTTCCGCTGAAGATGGCGAACGAGGCCTGCGCGAAGCAGCTATTCACAAGCCGGCCTTGATACTTCTAGACCTTATGCTCCCAGGGATACCCGGGCTCGAAGTCTGTCGCAGACTGCGGAGTAAGGAAGCTACCCGTAACACTCCCCTCATCATGGTCACAGCGAAGGGCGAGGAAAGTGACATCGTCGCCGGCCTTGAACTGGGTGCTCATGATTACATTACCAAACCCTTTCGGGTGCGCGAGCTTGTGGCCCGTGTTCACGCTCTGTTGCGTCGAATTGATGAGCCCGAACCCTCACCCGAAGAACGACTTGAGCACGGGCCGCTTATCATTGATCTCACCCGCCACGAGGTAACGTTAAACGGCAATGCCCTCGAGTTGACGCTCACGGAATTCCGTCTTCTCGTTGGCCTTGCATCCCAGTCCGGGCGGGTTATCCCTAGAGCAAGACTCGTGCAACAAATTACATCCGGTGGTTACCAGATCACAGAGCGTAACGTCGATGTCCACGTTGCCGCCATCCGACGTAAACTTGGGGACACTGGAAAACAAATCGTGACCGTACGCGGCATCGGCTACAAATTCCGTGAAAGCCTGTAAATAGGCCGCTGGAAAAAACTGATGCTTCAGTCTCGCTTCTTCTGGAAGCTCTATTTCACATTTGCTGGGCTGGTCCTGCTAACAACCGCAGGTACCGGATTCTTGGTGCACCAACAAAGCCAAGCCTCTCTCCATAGAGACTTGGAACTCAAGCTATTGAATTTGGCGCACGCATTGAGTCCATTCGCGGAAGATGTCTACCTCAAGGGGCCCTCTCCGGAGCAGGGCGATGGCTCCCCACCAGGGTACAGATGGCCCAAGGAAGTCCAGGAGCGCGTAGTCAAGATCGGACAAGATACGGATACACGTATCACATTCGTCGCCTCTACTGGTGAAATCGTAGCCGACTCTGATAGCGATCCCTCCACAATGGAAAACCACGGGAATCGCCCTGAGATCGTCGCGGCATTGACCAGCCCTTACGGAGTTTCACGCCGTTTCAGCAAGACGGTTCGTCATGACATGTTGTATGTCGCGCTCGTGTTGCGTGAAAACGCTGACATTCTCGGGACAGTTCGGGTTGCAATTCCACTGGTGGAAATTGCCATTATGCTTCGCCAGCTCCGCACGACGATCGGCTTAGCTGCAGCCCTGGGTGTACTAATGGCGATGGGTGTCGGGCTAGTTGTAGCGCGTCGAATCACTCTACCGGTCACGGAGATGACGGGCGTGGCGGAAGCCCTTCTGTCCGGCGCTTATGACCAACGTGTTGAGTTACTACAAACAGACGAATTCGGCACGCTTGGCGCGACTCTGAATCGTCTTGCTGATGAGCTCACAAAGCGAATTTCAACGCTTGCGGAACAACGTGCTCAGCTGGGCGCAATGGTTGCTGGGCTACACGAAGGCGTTATTGCTGTCAATGCCCGGGATCAATTGATCTTCAGCAACGAAGCCGCAAACCGACTCTTGGGACTCCCTGCCAACACGGAAGCAAACGACAAGTCTTTGCCAGAACTCGCTGCGAACCCTGGCATCACCAAGCTAATGGCAGAGGCACGGTCAACTGATTCGGCGAAGCACCGCGAGGTCACCCTCCAGCGGAACGGGACTGATTTTGTTCTGGATGCACGAGCAACTCCCTTCACTGCCAACCTTGATCGGGGAATCGTCGTGGTGCTCTACGACATAACTAATCTACGGCGCCTCGAAAAACTCCGCACTGACTTCGTGGCCAACGTTTCTCACGAGCTAAAGACGCCGCTAACTGCGATCGCAGGTTTCGTCGACACTCTCTCTCGCGGGGCAATCCACGATGATGAAAACAACTTGCGCTTCCTCAACAAGATCGAACAGCAAGTGTTACGACTCGATGCAATGGTGAGCGATCTGCTCTCTTTAGCCCAGATCGAAGCAGCGGAGGAGTCATTCTTCCTGGAGCCGGTGCATTGGATGCCAGTTGTAGACGTGGTCATCGAGCGCTATCGAGATTCTGGCGCGCTTGAGGACTTCAAATTTGGTCTTGAGACAGAGAGTCAGGCGATCCATAGCCTCGGCCAAGTTGAGGCCATGATGCAAATCCTGGACAACCTCCTCAACAACGCCATCAAATACACGCCCAAAGGTGGCGAAATTACTGTGCGAGTGTTCTCTCGCGGGGACGAGGCTGTCCTCGAAGTTGAGGACGCTGGCATAGGCATCGCAACCACCGATCAGGAACGGATCTTCGAGCGCTTCTTCTGTGCCGATAAAGCTCGCTCACGGGCCAGCGGCGGAACTGGCCTTGGGCTGTCAATCGTCAAGCATCTGGTGCAAAAGTTGGGCGGCGCTGTCGAAGTAGAAAGCGAGCTCGGAAAGGGCAGCCTCTTTCGTGTCGTTTTGCAGCTCGACAAGACCGGCGGCAAAGATTCTTCCTGAGCAAAACGTTTGACGAATGTTTCACCGTTTCTTAAAGGCACCTTAATAAACGCTGCCTATCTTGTGGTGGAAATTGTTTGTATCTGTTCGTTCGGTGCAGAAGCAGTAAGCTTTCAATTCGAGGGCACCACAGAAAGGATCAGCTGGTGGGACGCATTACTTTCAACATTCTGATGGCTGCAGCTTGGACAATCATTGCCGGCACCGTCAATGCACAAACCACTGAGCAATTACCCTCAAGGACCGCCACTACCCAACCATTCTTTTTCGGGTCAGAAGCGATTAATTCGGCTGTTGAATCGACGCTTAGCCTTTCTCCAACATCCACTAGTCGGCAGGGTGAAGAAGAGGACCCGAATGGTTTTCGTGTTTTCTGGAACAACGGTCTGCGAATGGAGACCAATGACGGCCGGTTCCAGGTTCAGTTCGGCGGTCGCATAATGTACGACTGGACTTTCTGGGTGCACGCAAGCGGATGGGTAGAAGATTCTGTTGGTCCTCTGCTAAACGGCACCGAGTTTCGCCGTGCCCGGCTTTTTGTTCAGGGGTACCTGTACGAATGGGTCGAGTTCAAGGCGCAGTATGACTTTGCGGGTGGCAAGATTGTCGCGAAGGACCTCTACCTCGGAATTCGCCACGCGAAACATGGGTTCCGCGTCGGCCACATGAAAGAGCCCTCTGGCCTAGAAATTCTGACGAGTAGCAAGTACATCACCTTCGTCGAACGCTCGCTGCCGACACTCTTTGACGCCGAAAGGAACTCGGGCTTCTTGTTACACGGAAACGTCATCGACGACAGATTCAATTACGGTATTGGCGTCTTCCGCGAAACTAACGACAAGCTCATCGGTGACCTTCCGGGCCGCTACAACGTCACTGGACGTTTTGCGGGTGCCTTGTTGAATCGCGACGACCGTGTCTTCCACGCCGGGGCTTCTTTTTCGTTCCAAAACGGTGATGGAGCGTGGCGATCTTTTAAGGCCCGGCCGGAGATACATCTATCACCACGCTTCATAAGCAGCGCCATCCCGACGAACGCGGCCATTATTGTCGGCCTTGAGACAGCTGTTCTCGCCGGACCATTTTCGGTGCAGGGGGAATGGAAAATGGCTTCATTCGACTCACCGTATCCCGGCGATCCTGTTTTTTCCGGCTGGTATGGCTACGCAAGCTGGTTCCTGACCGGAGAGATTAGAAACTACAGCGCCTCCGGATTTGGCCGTACCTCACCAAAACGCAACTTTCTTGACGGCAGCAGTGGGACCGGAGCCTTCGAGTTAGCGGCGCGGTATTCAACGCTCAATTTGAGCGTGGACGGCGAGGTGAGGGCTGCTATCCTGGGACCAGGAACCCAACTTGACAACCTGACGGTGGCGCTGAATTGGTATGTGCATCCCTTGGTTGTAGTTAAACACAACTTTATCCATGCCGACGTTGAAGGGATTGGCAAAACCCTGGCGTTCCTGTGGAGAGCGCAGGTCGAGTTCTGAAGGCATTATGGAAAGAGGAAAACCCGTCCTGGCTTATCAACAAGCCGGGACAGGTTTTCATTTTGTCGCCAATGCTTGGAACCCTGTTATGTTCCTGTTTAATCCTTGCCCACTGAATATGAGGCAGCCTCTATCATTTCGATGAGCCTGCGGGCAGCTTCCCGGACAAACATCGGATCTTCAGCGTCCGCATCGATTTCGACAAGATGCACGCTGGGCGGAAGGTTGGCTCTAAGAGCGTCAAAAAACGCATCGTCAGCCTCAGGGTCGTGGAGAGGGCCGCCAGCAATTGAGTAGCGCCCGGTACTCCGGAGCGGGAGGATAAAGACAGCGTTTTCCTTAGTGTTCTCCAACCTCTTGCAAATCTCCTCTGCAACCTGGATGAGTTCCTTGCTCTTCAGGCGGAGGCTCAAGATCACCGGACTGTGAAACGTGTATTGATGATCTCGATACTTCTCTGGGACAACGTCAGGGTCGACAAATAAACCAACATGCTCAGCGCCACCGGGACAGATAACCTGAGGCAGTCCCAATCTTCCAGCCACAGTAAGACGCTCCGGACCACCGGCACGGAGACCGTCAAAGATCTCGTCGGAGATCTCCCCAAGTGCGTAATCGAAAACGGCACCGACCACGCCATCCTTCATCAATTGTTCCATTGCCTGCCCGCCTGACCCGACCGCGTGGAAGACAACTGTGTCGTAGCCAGCTTCTCGAAAATACGTAATGGCATGGGTGGCCCCCTCGGTAAGAACACCGAGGTTGGTCATTGCGATTAGCGGCTTGTCACCGCTTCCAATCTCGACACGCTCTGCCGAAAGGGACATTCCGTAAGCGGCCGAAGCCGCATTAGAAAGGATCCTTTCCGTAAAAGGATTTAAGCCCATCAAGTCACTGACGGAGAACATCATGGAAATATCCTTGATGCCGACAAATGACGACGTGTCACCCGAGGCAGCCGTTGAAACCATCAGTTTCGGGAAGCCATACGGCAATGACTGCATTACCTGTGTACAGGAAGACGTCCCTTGTGTCCCTCCAATACCCAGGACAGCGTGAGCCTGGTTGTCGCGGACAAGATCAAGCAAAATCTTTGTTGCCCCAGCAGCCATGATTGGAGCTGCTGTTTCCCGATTGGGTGCTTCGAGCAAAACGGCTAGCTCAATGCCACCCGCCGCAGCAACCTCTTCCCTACTCACATCCGAAGTAATGGATGATTCCCCGAGCACACCCATGTCAATTAACTGGGCCTGTCCACCGAGGGACTCGATCTGCCCACGCAGATACTCCGCTTCTTCCCCCTTCGTGTCGAGCGTGGCGAGAATGACCACTGTTTTGGGCAAAAGTCGGCCGCCCCTCTAATCTAATCTTGGAACTTCAAGCTTGAAAACTCCTGGGCCATCTCGAGAACCGCTCGCTCGATGGGTATACGTTCAGTTGATGAGCCGGTCCAAAAACCATGCCCAGACGTATTGTCGAGCATGTACTGAGCGTCCTCGGGAGTCTCCATCGCGGCCCCATGTCCAACGAGAATAGTGTCAGGCGCGATCTTGCGCACTGCCTCATATACCTCTTCTGTGCGTCGGGCAGTTTCTTCGATAGCTTCCCCGGAGTCATAACCAACTAAACCACCTTTGGTCGTGCCAGCGTGGAAACAGAAAATATCCGGACGAGCCTGTTCGACCACTTGGAGGCTGTCCTCCATGTCGAAGGCCAGGGCCACAGTGACCATGTCCATTTCCTTGGCCAAGACAAGCATTTCGACTTCGTTGTCGAACGTAATGCCACTATTTACCAGCACTCTGTAAACGTTGCTGTCTTTGTCTATGTAACTGATCGAAGGGCCCATATTTGAGACTGACATAACGCCCATCGACTTCAGCCGCTCCAGAACTGTCCGCATATCACGCAGCGGATCGTTGCTATTAATGCAGGCACAGATAAACGCATCGCCTTTGAGGGCCGGTAAAATATCTTGCTCTGTGTAGTCGAGCGTTTGCTGGTTCGAATCGAGGATGGGCCACATCATCGCCATCGTCCCCATCCCGTTCGCCCGCAGCCGAGCACCCGAGAAGGTGTTGATGCAATCGATGCCAGCCCTCTCCAGCAACTTCGCTACCAATCCGCTGCCAGCACTTGCAATGAGAATCGGCTGCCGCTCCTCTACTTTGGAGCGCAAACCTTGAAGAATTTTCTCGCGTGAGGTACGTGCAACAATCATCCTAATTCACCACTCTCATTATCCCTTTCATCGTCTGCCAATGATTGGGGAAGGTGCACAAAAAATCGTAATCGCCAAGTTCGTTGGGAGCAGTGAATTCAATCACCTGAAACTCCCGATAGTTGAGTAGCTCCGTAGCAATGATGATCTTATCGCTATCCGGCAAGAACCCTACTGTGAAGCCAAGTGCTCCAAGGTCTTCCGCCGCCGCGGCGATTTCCGCCGCGGAGTCCGGCTGACCGATGATCAGATTGTGTGGCGTATAGTCGGGATTCTCAAACCATATCTTCACTGGTTCTCCAGCCTTCACCGTGAACTCAGCGATATCGAATCTCATCTGGTCCATGACCGTCTTAATCACGACGGCGTCCGCATCTGGCTCGACACTCGCGACCGTATCGTCTTCAAGGTTAGAGGTGAAGTCGAACGGTTTTGCGGCATTGTAGTCCCAAAGCTGCTCGACTCTCTGCGCCGCAATGCGAGCGTGCGGCACGGGTGAATAGAGTACAAGGTTGAGCAGGTCCCGGTTGACCACGTTGTGCTGCTGGTGCACCCACAATGCTTCCAAGATATGGTGTGCGTCCGCCACGCTCGTCACGTCGAAGCGCTGTAGCCATTCCTCGGTGGCAGCGATCACTTCGGCACTGTTGCGCTCCGAGAGTTCGATGCGAGCTCGATGGCGAATCCCGTCGACCGGACTCTCCAGGGCAGCAAGGAGCTCCGGAATTGGACGCCCATCGATCGGAATATGTTCCTGAAGAGGCCGGCCCTGGGCTGTAATCCGGTAGATGCGGCCATGTTCATGGTCGCGGTTAGGATCACGCACGTTGTGTTGCATGTGTCCAATGATGGAGTTGGCCCAATCAGCGACATAGAGGGCACCATCGCTGCCGATCTCGAAGTCGCTGGGGCGAAAATTCGGATCGGAAGAGACCAGCAAATCGTTAGTCTCTGTGCCATTCACGTCACCGGTCTCGGTTTCATAAGACAGCGTGTATTGCTTGATTCCGAGGAAGGCAATGACATTGAGGATGAGGAAGTTGCCCTGGTTCCGCTCCGGAAAGTGAGAGCTAGAAAGAATGCCACTGGATGGAACGGGTCGGACGGTGTGTGGCAGTAAGCCTCGCATTGTAAAACCGCCGTCGCCGGTCGGTTTGACCTGATAGGCCTTGCCACCGGTACCGTCGGTGGCGTAGTGATAGCCCCAATAGTCGAAGCTGATACCGTGTGGATTTGGGTTGTTGACTGCGTGGAAGCTGAACTCGTGGGTACGCGGGTTGAACCGGTACATTCCCGAAATACCCGACTCTTGGTTGGTAAACCAAGGAGTTTCGACGTTCGAAACGTTAAAGATGCCGCGCTGGTAATAGATGAAGCCATCGGGTCCGTAGACGAAGTTGTTCGCTGAGTGGTGTGTGTCGGCAGACCCGAGACCACCGAGAAGGGAAATACGGACGTCGGCAACATCGTCACCATCCGTGTCCTTAAGAAAAAGTATGTCCGGCACCGAAGCGACGATCACCCCACCGTTCCAGAATTCAAAAGCGGTCGGGTTGTGGACGTACGCAAAGGTGATCGCCCGGTCAGCAACGCCATCTCCGTTGTCGTCCGGCAGGATCAACAAGCGGTCGTCCATCTCCTTTGTCGGCTCCCATTTGGGGTAAGTTGCCCACGATGCCACCCACAATCGCCCCTTTGTGTCGACGCCGAGCTGGACTGGGTTAATCATCTCGGGGAACATCTCCTCGGATGCGAAGAGATTGACACGTAAGTCCTTGTCGAGTGTCATCAGCTCAATCGCATCCTCGGGACCCACGTACTCCAGTGTCCCGGTCACGCTAACGCCATCCTGAATTTGTGGCTGGTCGATGTTGGAAATGACCTCAATTGGCTGCGGCATGTTGCTATCTTCGGGGTCAATCACTTGCCCCGCCGCCGCTGCCCATATGACTCTGTCGCGGTTGGCAGTCATGTAGTCGAGCTGCACGAGCTCGTTCTGCAAGACTTCGAAATTAGTCTGGTCATTGGTAAAGGCAAGCGTGGAACGAGTACCCCAGACGTCGTTACCATCTGTGGCGCGGTAACGATTGAACCAGTGCCAATTCTTGTCGAGAACCGCCGCACGAACTGACTCAAGGGTCGCCATATCAGCGGCTGGTTGTCTTCCCAAGAGTGACTCCACAATGATCTCAGCGACCTGCCGGTTACCATCTTCATTGAGGTGCACCCCATTGATGGTCAGCGGCGAGAGTGCGTCTGCATAGAGCTTCTGCGAAGGACCGAATAGATCTAAGTAGCGAACGTGTTTCTCATCCGCCACAACTTCCATGGCCTCAGTGTAGGCAGCCAGCCGGGCATTGTTATCACGGCCATCCGGCAGGTTCGAATCGTTCAGGTTCTCGTGTGCTATCGGGGAGAAGAGCACGATACGAGGCGCACCTTTGCCAGAGTAGTTTTCCGCGCTGGTGCGGTCGATCCACTCCGCCAGAGCCTTCCGGAACTGTGCAGGCTCACCATCGTAGGATTCGTTGTAGCCAAACATCGCAAAGATAACGTCAGCCTGCGATAGCGCGAGATACTCATTCTCCGGCATAAAACCTTCGCTGCGTGGACGGTGGTCGATGCGGTCGCCAGTGAAACCTTGGTTCCTGATGACGAGCTCAAGCCCCGGAAGTTCTGCCTGCAGATAGGTCTCCAACCAACCATGGTGCTGCATCCGATCGGCCAGCCCGTTACCAATGATGACGACGTGGTCGCCCTTCTGGAAAAAGGTCTGCCCCTGCCCGCATCCAGCCCCTATCGCGGCCGCCACCGGCAGCACAAAAGCGAATAAGACAGTGCCCCAAGAAAACCTGTTCTGCATATTCATTGAGTCTTAACTCCGGAGTCTAGCGACCGTCCCGAGTCGCTTTGCTCTCCGACATGATCGGCGTTCCCCATCCAGCCAGATCAGAAGGCTTCACACCGCGCCGGTAGCTATCGAAGCCGAAGAGCACTGGGTTGTAAGGCCCGACTGGAGACACTCCGATGTCAGCGTTAATCGAATCTTCCAAACCCAACGCCCAAAGCGCAGCGTTTACAAGCATTCGTCGGAATCCCGGGTTCAGAAAATCCTCGGAAGCACCGTGGGTGGTCGTAAAGACTCGACCCTGCCTCCCGTTGCCCCCTTGGTATGTCCGTGTCCAGGCGACAGGAAGCAATTCTTTCCCCGGATCTGGGGGGGAATCTGGGTCCATGCCGTTAAGCACCTGGCCCATGCCAAGGACAATAGACCCCGGCGTTGGGTCGGCCCTATATCCACCGGACTGCACATGGATGTCACTTACACCTCGCATAATTGGATGAGTTGCTTGATCCTTACTGGATAGAATTCTTGAGCTTTGCTCGTGGTTCTCGCCGTAGTGTCCAACCCAAGTCTCGCCCAAAACCTGGCGGCCAAAACCACCCTCGTACTCTTCGCCGGAATAGTCCCATGTGTACTTGACGAATGGCCCTTCCGTAATTCGGAAAGCGTGCGTCGAGGTGCGAATACCCAGGACCGGGCCGCCACGGTCGAGGTAATCCACCACGTGCTGCATCTCTTCGGCAGAAAAGTCCTGGAAGCGCAGACCAACGACTAACAGGTCAGCGGTGTCAAGCGCGTCGAGGCCGGCAATGTTGGAGCTCCCGGGCTCGATGAAGCCCTCATCGTCGAGAGTGAAAAAGACACTGGACTTAAACCCCAAGTTCTTGGCCAAGATCCGACCCATCGCAGGCAAGATTTCTTCGGAACGGTATTCGTGGTCGCCCGCTATCAAGACGATGTGCTTACCGGCCCCTGGCCCGTCGGCACCTTCATAGACTACGAGGTGCGGATTGTCTTGTAGTGCAGGAAAGGCAAAGACTGCCCCGCCGACGATGAGTATCAGCGACGAAAGCGTGGCCATAAAGACTGATCGGGACGACGACAATGAAACGACTGCAGCTCTAGACACCACGGAGTTCCTCCTCAAACAGTTGGCGCAAGCGCTTCGCGACCAGAACTTCTTCACCATCCCTCAAGCACCGCGTCCGTACCGTGACACCGTCGTAGGCCAGTCGAGGCTCACCGTCCCTGAGGCGCTTTCGAACCTCGTCCGCAGTGACAGGAAAGACATCTTCGTCCCAGGCAAGCTCTACATCGGCGTAGCCTACTGTGTTGAGTGCGTATTCCGCATTGAGACCATCGATGTCCTGAATTTCGTCGGCAATCCAGCGTGCTTTCGCATTCCAGCCCTCCACCAAAGCTTGGTGGTCAAGGGCAACGAAGCGTTCCAGGGCAACGACGAGGCCGATGATTTCTTCTTTGCCGACCTTCATTCCACGCCCAAGGTTGCCGTTGGGAGAGGCATGCAGCCTGGCGGCCTCAATCAGATCGGAGCGCCCAGCAAGAATACCGGTCGATTGAGGACCGCGAATCCCTTTTCCACCGCTGATCGTCACCAGATCGGCCCCTGCTGAAATAAAATGTGACAGGCTCACCCGCGGCAAGTCGGAGGCCATGTCGACCAACACGGGAACACCAGCTCGTTTGCCGATCTCGATAAATTCCTCCGGCATGATGACGTGGTCACCGTGGTCCGTTGCCCGCTTCCTGGGAAGCGGTGGGCCAAACTCCTTTTGCTTTTCAACCGCAACGAGGACCGCGATCATCGCGGTATTCTCGTTGATCTTCGCCGCCACATCCTCCCGCGTGGAAGCCTCAACAATCCTCATTCCAGCCGCACGGTAGGCACGATCGTAGCTGAAACGATGCTCAGTTTGGATGAGACACTCACGTTGGGGCCAAGTCGGATGCGGCAGGTCCCTGATCTTGTCTGGGTCCGTCCCGGTCAGACAGGCGGCGGCTCCAAGGATCATCGCCGAAAAGGCGCCGCAGGTAACCAGGGCGTCTTCGGCGTCCATCAATTGAGCGACTCGGCTCCCAGCCGCCGCGGTTAATTCGTGCATGTCGACGAAGTAATCGTTGGCTTCCGCCATAGCACTCAGGACCTCTGCTGGCATCCTAGAGCCACCCAGCGTCGTTATGTGTTCGTGGGCACCAAGGTGCGGGCGAACTCCAAGCAGGCGAGTGTAGATGTTGTCGCGCAGAGACGCTTCAGAGTTGGCGATGCTACCCAAAGCAGCGGTACCCTGCGCATCGAGCGCTACAATGCTCGTATCCGACTCAGCCTGACAAGCGGTTCCCGTCAATCCCGCAAGGCTCGCGGCGGCGGTCCCACCGAGGAACCTACGGCGGCTCAATTCATGGTCCTGATGGTTCATCGTGTGCCTCCCATTTCGGGGGAAATTACGGACGGACACTAACGATCGCCCGCACAGAAGGTCAAGTCCTATGGCCTTGCAACTGGCCACCCGAGTCCAGGAAACCCTGCGACCTGGAACGATAACGTTGCCACGCTTTGGGGTTTCTTTGTAGCCTGCTCCGAGAAACGAGACTACAAGGACCGAATTGAACGGAGCGAGCCATGATCTGTCGTGCGATTGCCATAAGTTTTTTCATCCTTACTTTGCCCCAACCCGGGTTTGCGCAAGATGAATCCGCTGCCGTTGACTGGCAGATGGTTGCCTCCATCCGTGAGGAGGGACTGCAACGCTCACAGCTTGCGGCCACGCTTTCCTACATGACCGATGTTCTAGGAGCGCGGTACACGCTCTCGCGTGATATGCAACGCGCCCAGCAATGGGCGGTTACCGAAATGAAGCGAATAGGACTAATGAACACGGCTATCGAGCCATTCATGGACTACGGAGTGAGCTGGGACAATGAGTATTTTTCGTTACACATGCTTGAGCCGGACTACCAGCCCATGGTCGGGTATCCACTCGCTAATACACCTGGAACCAACGGTGTACAACGAGTGCCTGTGGTTATCGTGGATGCACAAACGCAACAGGATCTTGAGCGCTACCGCGGCAAACTTCAGGGGTTTGGTGTGCTCTCGACGCCACCAGCCACTATTGACCTAACACGCTTTTCCAGAGGTGTCACACGATGGACAGACGAGCAACTGCGAGAACTCGAGGAACTTGCCCCTGCTGAGGCCCCACGTCCCTCCCCTACGCCCCGAAATTCCGATGTGCTCAGTGCGGTCGATCAAATCGCGTTCTTTCGGTCCGAAGGAGCCGTGATTGTTTTTGAGTCACGCAGCGGTTGGCTGGGGGCCGTGCGTGGTTTCGCTCGACCCGGAACCAAGGTTGACAATTGGTCGCGCGAGGGAAATTTAAACTCTCTGCCCATCGTTGCGGTGAATCCCGAGCACTACAACCGCATGTACCGCATCCTTGAAAGGGAAATACCGGTCATCATAGAGGTTGAGATACGCAACCAGATTGGTGACGTAGTGGAGCAAGCCAGCAACGTATTAGGCGAGATTCCTGGCTCTGACCTTGCAGACGAGGTGGTGATGCTCGGTGCCCATTTCGACACATGGCACGCCAGCCCAAACGCTTCCGACAACACTTCAGGCGTAGCCGTGATGCTCGAGGCTGTCCGAATCCTGAAAACCGTTGGGGTTGAGCCGAGACGTACAATCCGCGTCGCGCTGTGGGCCGGCGAGGAGCAAGGTATCTTCGGTTCGCGCGAGTACATCAGGAAGCACTTCGGCGATCCAAATGACTCGGAGATCGGTGTCACGCCCGCCCACGAAAATTTCTCGGTGTACTTCAACCAGGACTATGGCCCAGGCCAGTACCGCGGCATCTACCTCCAAGGAAACGAATCTGCCCGCAGGATGTTTACGGCCTGGTCGGAGCCATTCCATGACTTGGGGATGACGACGGTTTCACCGCGGGGTGTGGGCAACACTGATCACGTGCCCTTCGACAATGCCGGGTTGCCAGCGTTCCAGTTTCTGCAAGACCGAGTCGGAGGCACGGGCGGCCACACCAACTTAGACTACTTTGACACGCTGCCGCTTGACGACCTCAGAAAAAACGCCGTGATCATCGCTTCCTTTGTTTATCACGCTGCGATGAGCAACGAGCGGATCCCACGCAAGCCCGTGGCCAGGTAAAACTGGCAGCTGGACTTTCCAGGTTCGAGTAAAAACGTTTTATTGGAGCTTTCTCTCGCAAAGACGCACATGTTCCTGCTGTTGCTGCCCTCGGCGCACACCAGCAGCGCAGGCTTCCCAGGCTTCTTGGGCCCGCTCTGAATCGCCAAGAATTTCGAACGTCAGTCCCCTCCAGTAGTTAGCACGAGCTTCGAGGGGCTCGTGGGGGCGGCCAGCGTTTAGGTTGGCAGGATAGGTAAGGGCGATGTTGAAATCGGAGAGCGCAGCCTGCAGCTCTGATCCAGCCTGATCCGAAGAACTCGCTGCAACGGCCCGCTCATAGCGGTTCATGCCCCTATCGATATGGGCGCGCGAAAAAATTTCCCAGGTATCACGAACACCCTCACGGTTGGTGAAAGTGGTGGATCCAAGCAGTGCAATAGCGTCATCGAAACGCTTAGCAACTGTGTAGGTATCAGCAAGTAAAACAACGACATCAGGTCGTCGGTATTCGTCACGCGGAAGAGACTCAAGCACCACAATCCCCGCGTCGGCGTCTCCCTGCTCGATCAGAATTCGCGCAAGGTCTCGGTAAAGCGTCTGGTCGTCAGGCCTGGCGCTAATCGCTGCCCGGTACCAACTAGCGGCGACAGACAGGTCACCATCAAGCTTCCACGCAAGTAGTCCTAGGTTGCGTGCAGCGACGCTGAGTGAAGCATCGATCTCCACCGCAAGACGCCATTTGGGCTCGGCTTCGTCAAAACGTCCGAGGCCAGCGTAAAGATTGCCGAGGTACACCTGCGCCCGTGCGTCATCGGGTTTTCCCGAAATTGCGTGCTGCAGCACATCAATCATTTCGGTCCGCGAAGGGAAGACGTAGTCAGCCTTGATCTCGCTAGCTTGCACGATCAGGCGTTGTGATTCCTCAGTGTTGCCAAGCTCATGTTCAAAATATGCGAGCGTGTACAGTGGCAACGGACGTGGCGAATTCTGATTGTTGACCAAGACAGCCCGAGTAAAAGCGGCAGCTTCCTCGACTAACCCGAGGTCGGCGAGAGTGAAGGCGAGTTCAAGATGCGCGAACTCAGTCTCGCCTACCCAACCGACGGATAGCGCAAACCTTTCAGCACTGGCAGTCAAGTCAGTGTCACTATGGTTCGCCCCTCCTAAACCCCCCTTCACCAACTCCGCAACAGCCCATGGCACAAGCCGAACAGTTCCTGACGCCACATCTTCTGCTGCTGCCAACGTGGCCCCATCGATATCACCTAACTTATAGGTAGCGAGCATGTGTGACTCACTGAGCCGTACATGATCGGTGTCACTAACGGCGAGCCCAGCTTCAAAGGCCGCGATCGCTTCCGGGAAATCACGGAGCCTCATATAGGTGCGGCCAACGAGACCGTGGCCAAGCGGTGTGGGACGAACGGCTTCGGTGGCTGCAGATCCGTCAGCAAGGGCGGCATCGAGATCACCGAGCTGTAGGTTTGCCACCCCGCGCAGATAAAGAATCATGCCTTCCTCTGGATCGATAATCTGAGCCTCGTTGAGAAGCTCCTTGGCGCGTTCATAACGACCCGCCTCAGCGTCAAGCACTGCCAGGGACACCACCGCCGCCGCCGCCGAAGTATCGGGGTCCATGGATGAGTCGCTCTCGATGAGAGCCATGTAACCCCGGCGGGCCCCTAGGCGATCACTCTTCTTATCTAAATCGAGGGCATCTAGATACATTTGAGCACTCGTCGGCTGCAGTGGAGCGTCCTCCAGCGTGGGTGCCGTTCTTTCTGGGATAGCAAGGGGCGATTCGTATCGGAGCAAACTGGCACCGACATCCGATTCAACACTGACGCTCACCGCTTCGCCCGGAGCAATCGATAGTGGAATGACCTGTACCGACCGCGGATTGAAGTTGACTGTTCGCGAAACGATCTGCTCGTCCCCCCGCCGAACTGCGAGCCGTGCGTTGGGGAAAACACCCGTAGACAAAAAACGTAGCTCGACACCGGCAGACGGCTCTTCTCCAATGCCTGCAGCCATATTCCAACTTCCAAGTGATCCAGCTTCACGACGCTGCACTGCCATGTCAGGAGTGGCGTATTCGAAGCCATCGATTAACCCACCAACCGGATACCAGAACTCCTGCCACGCTACACGTCCACCCGGCCTGAGCATCTCAAAGTCTGCCTGTGTCAAAAGCGGGCCGCTCTGTACCTCAATGTACGGGCCGTCATCATCCGTTAGCGCTGACTGGGCCACCATCCCCTCATCGGACTGCCCCCAAGTCCAGGCCTTTTTGCCCGGAAGCACTTTGTGGTCCGCCACCTGCACGATGCCATAGTCACGATCGACGTCGTACGCGCCAAAAAAATCAGCTGCCACTTGATACCCAAAAACCGAGGTCGGTTCTGGGTAGTTCTGTAACCAACTCAGGTCGGTGCCCTCGTGTATTGGCCACGAGAAGAAATTGACCCCATCGTGATCGGTACCCAGCGTCATCGGGTAAATGAAACGGGTGCCGTCGCGCTGCGGGAAGGCGGTGTTGTTCCAAAAGTAGTAAGGATGTGAACCATCGGTTGGGTTGAAAATCTCGATTTGTTCATCAAGATAGGCACGATCAGGATGCAACGTCAGGCGCACAGTCCATCCGGTCCGGAAATTCATCTCGGTGTAGCCAATTACCAATGACGCTGAACCATCTGGATTTTGCACACCGACAACATCTACCGGCGAAAAGCTGGTCACCGTGTGCCCCTGCGGGCCCCGGTTCCACTCGATTCCACCGGAAACCCAAGCGCCGCGCAGGGCGATGTGACCCGGCTTAATGACCTGGTTGACATGAAACATTTCTTCGTCCCGTACTTTGTCGTAGACGGAGTGGATGCGACCACCGATCTCTGGCAAACACATGATCCGCAAGTATTCGTTCTCCAAATAAACGACGCGGTAGGAGCGGTCCACGAGTTCGCTGGTAAAGCCGTCTTGAGTTGTGTAGGGGTAGTTATTGGAGCCAGTGAGCTCGAAAAACTGTGGATTCGGGTCGTCGGGCCGAAGCGGGTAGGTCGGGATGATCACCTGCTGTTCCCACGTCGAAACCTCGCTTCCAGAACCAATTCCACTGCACCCGGCAAGAAGCAAAGTGGCGGCGAAAATAAGAAGCCTGGCCCGGAAAAGCCAATCGGCGCTCACCCCTGAGGACAATAACTTTTCGGGCGTTATTTTCATTCGATGAACTCCAGTGCTCGAAATACTGTGGGTTCGTGAAAACTCCGGCCGCTAGGCGGAGACCACGCAGCGTAGACAACATCACGATCGGGCTCTGTCGGACCAAACGGTCGCTTAATCCGGAAGATGTTAAAGCGCCAAACGTCCCCAGCATGGGGCGGAATGGAGATGTCACTACTATCCGTGAGCGTCGCAAAGCTGCTCCATGGGAGGATAGCAATGGCCATCCAGCCAACCGTCTCACCACCAGCACCACTCAAAGGGCTCACCTTGCTCTGCAGTCCGTCGTGATCCCAACCAATATCCGACCGCACATTGGGCGCACCCTCAAATATCATCAGGTCACAAACCACGTTGTGTGGGCTGATCTCAATCTCAGCGTAGTTGCGGCCATCGCCATCTGGGTCGATGAAGATCTCGACCACCTCCTCCGTCCACAAATGGTCGTCACGCTCGGTCAACGTGTACCAGGGCGAAGGATCCACAGCATCGAAGCGCACGAATAAGCCTTCCTCCCCCCAAAGTGCCTGAAAAGAGGTCGTATAGACTTGGGGCCCCCACGCAATTTTCTTCGCCCCCTCCCACGCTTCACCGTCACCACCCAGCAGCGCTCGAGTCGAAGCAGAGCTACGACGCGCACCATAGCTTTCTTCGACGTTACTGCGGCCAGTTTGAGTTATTGGCACGGCTACCATGAACATGACAATAAAGCTGGTCAAAAACATCGGCATGGAGAAAGGTTACCCCAGTCACCAGAGAATCTCCTCGACAAACCATTGACATTCAGGAAGTTGGGATAGTTCTAAATCCAACACTGTCAAGGATTACCACCCCAGATGGAGAACGATCAAAGACGAATTCAATACGTGCTGGTCGCGATACATCAAACTTCGGGTTGGCTTCGAGAAACCATTCAAGTGGCAGCAAGAAGCTCTGAAAGACAGCTTCGGAACCGGTCCGTGGATCACCAACGAACGTCTTGCGCACCTGCACCTCTAGCTGTGGTTGCACCATCGAGAAGCGACTAAGAAGCACTTCGGCAACGTTGCTTCGTGTATCAACGAGGCGAATTGTGAAGTCGATCGGCTCACGAGGACCGCTTTTATCTTCTTCCTCGTTGTCACTATTAGAATTGTTCTGGTCCTGCGATCTCTCTAGTTCCTGAGTGCCCAGATCTTGTTTAGGCTGATTGTTTTGTTCTTCCTCCTTGAGCTTCATATGGGCTGGCGCTTTTGAGCTTTCGTTGGCATCGGCAAGCGAGAAAAAAAGCGTGCTGGAAGGATCGACAACAAACTGCTCAGGCAAGGAAATAACGTAACGGGGCGTGATATCACCGTCGCCGAGGTTGGTGACTACTTTGCCTTCAGTTGACTCCCTATCAGACTCATCAGACGCTTCTTCCTGTTCATAGACCACACCGTCACCATTTCGATCCTCCAAGACCTCCCAACCAAGGTATACGCCAGCGGTTTCCTTGGTACGCGACTTCATCGAAACTCGTTGCTCTCGCCATACAGTGAGGTTTTGAGCCATTGTTGAGCCACCAGCCAGCGTTGTGGTCGTCACGTCAACGTCCTCGTCGAAGGTCGCCACTTTCATGGAGCGGGCATCATCGAACTCCACCAAATAAACTGTCTCCGGTAGCCATTGCTTGCCTTCACGAGCGTCCGCAAACAACGGTAGATAGTTGAGTTGCCCACGCAGTGTCGCCTCAAGAAAAGCACTGATATACACCTCGGCGACTTTGCGCTGGTCTCGTTCCGTGATCAACGACCGGGTCGAGAGAGACCGGCCAGAAGGCAATCTGGAGTCCCGATCACCCCATACTTGGTTGAATTGGCCGTGGTTGGCCCCCATGACGTACAACGACGACTTAAACCGGTAAGGGCCACCTGAAAAAGTTGTATGTTCGTACTGGCTGGCACCCATGAACGAACTGACGTCACCATCGTTGGCACCGTGAATGACGAAGTAGTTGATATCGGAGAGGTCCGTGTAGCGTCCGCCAGGCTGATACTGCCCCATAACTGGAGCGATGGCGACCACAGCGGTGATGTCGAAGTTGTAGTCAAACGAAACGGTTGCATCGTCCGGGTAATATGGAAGGGAATTAAAAAAAGCCGCAACAGCAACCGCCTCTCCTCCCCGTGAATGACCAATCAACCCTATGCGACTCATGTCGATTTCACCGATAAAAGGGTTGGGCCCCTGCTCGTTATTCTCCACGGAACTGTCCCTAGCGCCTTTCTCCCCTAGGCCACCAGGGACCCCACCTTCGTTCCATTGGTCCCATACCTTGAGGTGTTCAAGCAGCAACCAGCCACGTGCATCGTTCTCCTGACTTATATTGCCGTTGATGAAATTTTCATCGACCGACACCAGGATGTAGCCACGACTCGCAAGCAGCTCGCCTAGATATTGGTAACCCGGGTCGGAGTACTCGTACATACTGTGGTTGCCATGCACGATGAGCACGAGCGGAAATGGACCATCGCCATCCGGGTACCAAACGCGACCTTGCAGAGGCAACTCGTCTCGATCGAAGCCCCAGAAATTTTTACGTTCCTCGCCTGATCTGCCATTCCAATTGGCCAGGAACGGTCGGCCATCGACCGGTTCAGTGATCAAGTCAGCATCACGTCCGAACTCCGGGCGGCGGATGTCAGTACCGCTACCGTAAGTCAAATAGAGAACCTTGTGAGACCCCCGCTCCGAAGGGTCCGTCAACGCTAGGCCCACAACCGATGCTGTTCCCCTGGTCTCGGCTTCACGAGCGGCGTTACGATACTCGATCGCATCGAAACCTGGATTCATCAGCCAATACAAAAGGTAACTAACGGTCAAGATACCGAACACAATACTGATGATCGCAATGCCTTTTTGGAACCGAGTGACCGTGGAAATATCCTCGCGAGAGATCACCGCCAACGCAGCACCAGCAACCGAGAACGCAACGACGCTAACCCATAACACCCGGTCGTCTGTACTGAAAGGAAAAGAACTCGCCAGCACCCCGGCGCAGGCTCCCAGCATCAAACGATAACGCCACGGCATGCGAGCGATTACAGTAGCAAGGACTACCATGCCGACACCGTACATGACCGCCTCACGGACCCCGCGCACAGCGGTGGCAACGCGATCGTAGGTCGGGAACGGCAGCATCGAACGGTGTAGAACGCTGTCTGCAACAACCACGATTGTCGCGATGAATAAACCTAGAGCGGCGCCCTTCCAAGATCGCTCACCAGGAGTCGCTTCCTGCCACTTCTGCCGCATCCACTCCCACGCACGGACGAAAAACCAGAATGCCCGCGGGAAACGCACTGCAGCCCGCGCTAGCCACTCTACGGTCTTGGTCTTGAAGCTCATTGTCAGATCTTGCCTCCCCAGGAAGCGCTGCGCGCCGACTCTGCCCAACCGCCAAAGGACAAGCAAACGCTGCGTGTCGAACTTCCACTGGCCCGGCACACGGAGTAACGTTGCCGCCTGTGAACACTTCCAGCTCGATGCTTCCTGAGCTAGGGGTTTATCGACGTGAGCGTACTACTAATTTCCACCTACGAGATGGGGCGCCAGCCATTTGGTCTCGCCTCCCCGGCTG
>Ga0187827_10000753_pt1 | contig 49578 bp, 44 predicted proteins | sample ETNtaG_39_FD_167969 | JGI IMG/M metagenome (GOLD analysis project Ga0187827, IMG submission 167969) | Marine microbial and viral communities from oxygen minimum zone, Eastern Pacific Ocean - ETNP2014_SV_150_PacBio MetaG (Illumina Assembly) | ecosystem: Environmental > Aquatic > Marine > Hypoxic...
CTCAGCGAGTACATGGTCTTCCTCGGGGCTATATCTGCAAATATTTGGTATGCTGTTACTGTAATAATACCTGTTATCACTGTAAGCTACTTCCTATGGATGCTAAAGCGTACGATTATGACACCTGCCCCTGAAGGCGTTAAAAGACATGATCTGAAACCATTCTCAACAATAATACTGATAATGTACCTGATCCCTCTTATCATTTTGATACTGTTCCCCAATCTTCTGCTTAGTGTTGTAGACCCAATCTCAAATGTTCTCTTCAAAGCTGTAGGGGGTGCCTAAGATGGACACTCCAATCATAGTGATAGCAATAATGGGTATTAGTGGACTTCTTGTATCCTTACTTGCTATTAGCAAATCTAAAGTTTTCCAACGTGACACACCGTTTCTCATAACAACCATTATCTTACTCGCTGTTTTAGGGATTATTATATTTGGGTTAACGCCGTTTACAGATCTTACCACATCTTCTTCGCTATTCCATAACGATTTGCTAGCATCCTTCTTCGCGTTGACAGTTGTATTAGTTTCTCTATTTGTTGTGGTGTCATCTCGTGATTATATACGTGATGATCCAAATCCAGCTATATACTATGGTCTAATAATTTTTTCAACTCTGGGTATGGTGCTTTTGGCGTATTCAGTTGATCTAATTATGATCATTGTTGCGTGGGAATTAATGGGTCTGCCTACATATGTTCTCGCAGGTTTCAGAAAAAACAGTGTTCAGTCAAATGAAGCTGCTGTAAAATACTTCATCTTAGGTGCATTTTCCACTGGAATATTGTTATATGCCGTTTCTTTAATATTTGGCTTAACAGGTTCAACAAGTTTAGCGTCTATAACAAGTATGTTCGTTAACACATCTGCTTTCGGTGACCCCCTGGCGATGCTTGCTTTAGCTCTTTTCATAGCTGGATTCGGGTTAAAACTGTCCATAGTACCCTTCCATATGTGGGTACCTGATGTGTATCAAGGCGCACCTACAACTATCGGCGCCCTTCTCTCAGCTGGGACAAAGAAGGCGGGCTTTGTAGTTGTCATAAGGATCTTCATTATAGCTCTGCCGTTTTTCAGCGTAAACTGGACGACTGCTTTTGCAGTGCTCGCCTTAGCTACAATGACGCTTGGAAACGTGGCAGCATTAACACAGAAAAACATTAAGCGACTATTAGCTTACTCAAGTATAGCCCAAGCCGGCTATATTCTGATTGGTCTTGCCGTTGCTACTGGGCCAGTTAGGTCGCTTGCTCTAATAGGCGTACTATTTCACGTCTTTAACCATGCTATTATGCAATCATCAGCTTTCTTAGCTGTAGCCGCAGTGGATAAAAAGACTTCACAGACTAATGTTGAAGGTTATACTGGCCTTTGGAAACGAATGCCTATAACATCTTTTGCGTTGACTGTCGCTCTGCTTGCTTTAGCTGGGATGCCTCCTTTGAACGGTTTCTGGAGCAAACTAATTCTGTTCACCGCTGCTATTCAAGGTGAAATGGTTTGGCTTGCAATCGCAGGTGTTCTAAACAGTGCGTTCTCGATGGGTTATTATGCTTGGGTGATAAAACGAATGTATCTAGATGAACCCGAGGATAAAAGTATGTTAACCCGGATTAAGGAGCCCCGAGCAATAGCTACGATACTTATCATCGCTACGTTGGTAATAATTATTCTCGGAATATATCCTAATCCTATATACGAATTAGCTAAGATGACCGTATCTGCTATTTAAAAAAAAAGTTAATGTTAATTTGTGCGGAGTACTGTGAATTCAGCTAACTCAATTAACATATCTTTTGCCTGTGAATCTGGTAGACTTTCTAAACATTTCTTAGCCATTGATGAATACATGACCGCTATTTTACTCAGGTGGTCTAGGGTACTTTCTCCATCTACAACTAATGCTCTGACGATTTTCTGATCATTTGACCAGTCTATTATATCATCCTGGATCTGGTAAGCTATTCCTATGTAAAGTCCGTATTCTGCTAATGTTTTAACCTCTTCCTCACTTCCTCCACCTGCTATAGCGCCAATCTTTGTCGCTCCTTGAAATAACGCAGCTGTCTTCTTAGAAATTATTTCGATGTATTCTTCCCAAGTGATGGATGGATGTTCGGAGTTTATCTTAATTTCAGTAAATTCTCCTTCACACATTCTTAAGGCTATTGTAGACAATTCCTTAGTAATTTTGCCATTTGAACTTCCAGATGCTAAGTCTAAGATAATTCCAAAAACGTAGTCTGCTGAAAGAAGTGAAGTGCTGATTCCGTACTCAATATGGAACGCTGATTTTTCCCGCCTAGATGACTCGTCATCTATTATATCGTCATGAATTATTGACTCTGTATGTAAAAGTTCAATTGCTACAGCCGCGGACATCGATTTCATCATATCTCCTCTTACTGCATCAGTGGCTAGTAAAAGCATCATTGGACGAATTCGTTTACCTCCATCAAGAGAGTATCGTAACGGTTGGTAAAATTTTGAATTTGAATATGGTCTTAACTCCTTGATTAGCGCTTCTTCAACTAATTCTGAATACCTTGATGTCTTTTGGATAAGTTTGTTAACGATCTCGATGTTTTTACTATGCACCGTTTGTACTCCTCATTATATGTTATAGTATAATTCTCGAGCTTTTTAAAATTTTCAATTAAATCTTTTAATTCTTCTTTTTTTCACTTATTTTTATATCTCTAATATTATATTTCAAATTTATCTATATGCTTTGTAACGCCAAGCAATAAGCAATCTTCAGATGCGCTAAAATAATATAAAAATAAATATCTTTTAATCCACTTAATGGTGACTAAAGCTATGGGTGTTGATAATCTAAAGAAGACCTTTATCTCTATTTCAAGAAATATCTATCGTCGTGGTTTAGTCTCTGGACGCGGCGGAAACATAAGTGTAAAATCCATTTTGGATGGTGAGATACTTATTAAGCGAAGCGGTGCAACCTTCAGAAATCTAGATGAGAATGATATATTACTGGTAAATACAAAAGGAAGAATTTTGCAGGGCAAAGATGTACCATCAAACGATCTACTTATCCATCTTGGAATATATAGTAAAAGAAACGATGTTGGCGCCATAATCCACACTCATTCTCCATATGCCACCGCATTCTCTATTATTGGCCGGCCCATCCCTTTGCTTACAATCCAAGCTAAAGACATACTGAAAAAAAACGTTTTTCTAAACGTGGACAGTTATTCACCACAATATTTGAGTGAGAAATGCAGAGAACTGTTTAATGATACTTTGTTAAAAGCTGTTCTCTTGAAATGTCATGGCGCTGTTATTGTCGGAAGAGATTTAGAAGATGCTTTCAATAACGCTGACTTACTAGAAGAAACGGCAAAAATCGCGATTTTATGCGGTAAATTAAAGGGATCTGACTAGGTGATAACAGTTGTCATCTAATGTAATATGCAATTTTGGTGCTCCGGGCGGGATTTGAACCCGCGATCAGCGACTCGATTGGCCCTCCCATCTTCTATGAGTGAGAGTAAGGCCGCTATGCTTGACCGGGCTACACCACCGGAGCGCCGATTGTAGACCATAATGCACCTTATTTTTGCATTGTGGTCTAAATCTGTTGGATAAAGCTCGCCTTATGGTTATGTAAATAACTCGCCGTGTATTGATAGTTTTCTAGTCTAAAAGGAACTTGATTTGGTTCTGTAACTCAGCTTAGCCGAGTTGGAAGTATGACGTAACCGTATTTATCTATGAAGAGTGTGAATACGTATCTGTCGATAGAAAAATGCTTCGGTATTAACTTATTCACATTGTATCATGTTTGATTATTAAATTGCACGAAGAACATTATATCTCGCAATCTGCATCATATTTATAAGAAAGATTGGCCCATTTAATCTAGTTTGAAGGGTGTATGGTAAACAGATCTAGTTATCTCATTATCTCAATTATCACTCTTTTAACCTTGATAATAGCTCAACTATCCTTTGCTCCTGCATGGAGTGAAGAGACTGTGGGCTCATCGGATGATGTAGACTACTTTACTTCTATAGCTTCAAATTCTGGCGGTCACCCTCACATTAGATATCGTGATTATTCAAATCTTGATCTGAAGTATGTTGTTGTCCCAACATCTTCACCAATTTTCACTATCAACATAATTGATTCAGATACTAGTTCTGTTTTGGAAGGTGCTGCTGTACAGGTTGACCTATCATCCGGGTCCTTCACAGACGGTTCAACTACTAAGACTAAGACTACTGGCCTTGATGGAAACACAACTTTCGAAATTATTTCGGGTTCAACTATTAGTCTTAGACAGGTCTCAAAGACTGATTATTCCACATCGACAGATACTACCCCCGTTGCAATGACCGCCGGTTTCACGGATACAGTCGGAATATCTAGAATGCTCACGACTTTTGATTTTATCTTGTCGGTCTCCCCTCAAAGTGATTCTGTTATACAAGGACAGGCAGTTGACACTATTACAGTTATTGTATCTTTGATTAGTGGTTCGACTCAAAATGTGGATCTATCACTGGCTGGTTTGCCTAGTGATGTGGGGGTTGGAACGTTTAGTAAGTCTTCTGATAATCCAACATTTTTTTCTGTTTTGCATATTGACATGTATCCAAATGCACCTCTCGGCGTTTATGAGTTAACTATCCTCGGGGTTGGAGGCGGTAAGGACCATAATGCTTTTTTTGAACTCACAGTTTCTCCGCTTCCACTTCCACCAACAATCGGAGAGGCAACAATCTTGCCAAGTCCAACCCGCATCAACCAAACTATAACAGTCTCAGTATCTGTTACACAAACAAGCGGCTCATTCATAACCGCCTCCACACTTTTCTACATGGGTGTTGGAGACTCAGCATTCACATCAGTAGTAATGACAGCATCGGGTTCAACATATTCAGGTACAATCCCAGCACAAGCCGCGGCCGGAACAGTAAGTTACTACATCAATGCAACTGACTCCGCGGATAATTCTGCAACTTCATCCACAGCGTCTATCTCAGTAACAGAAGTTCCACCAGTACGTGGCACAGTCAATGAGAACCAAGTCACAGAGAACAAACTGACAAACAGCTCTGGAAACACAGTTGCTTCAACCACAGTAGGTGAAGAGGTCTTCCTGCAAGCTCAAGTAACTAACAACGACATAACAGCTCACACAAGATGGCTCATAATGCAGGTTAAAGGTCCAGACGGTGCGGTAGTTAGCCATGGCAGTATCACTAAGACACAAGTCACAGTCGCAGCAGGCGCATCTCTAAAAACACTTGTTAACTTCACCCCGCAAACAGTCGGAACTTACACCGTAGAAGTCTTCGTCTTCACAAGCCTAGCAACCCCCATCTCCGTAGCTCCTAAAGTCACTTGGACCTTCACAGTAGGATAATCCTACTTTTGTTAAAAGGCAATTTGTAAAACTCAAATATTTTTAGTCCTTTATGTCTATTGAAAATCCAATATATGACGCCAATTTTGAGTCTTGTCAAGACCTGAATAATAGATGTACACCAGATTAATCCCTCTATTCTTGTTCAACTAATGCCAATTGTCATTCTAACTAAGAAATTTTAATCGCTTGAACCTAGATCTCATCATATAATACTTTTAACATATCAACACTATAACAGTTAACATAGCAAAAAAACAAATTAATAAAGCTCTGAAATAAACTCCTGTGGGAGCTCACTGGAGAGTATGTCGCTAGTTACGCCATACCCAGAAGGGGCCCGTAACTCAGTTTGGCAGACCACTTACAGGCTAAGAGTGACCGGCTCATAACCGGTCAGTCGAGGGTTCAAATCCCTCCGGGCCCATTTTATACTTCTATATGAGTCGGCAGTCTAGAAATTCGGTAAAATTCGAAGCTAATGATCAAACAGTTCCAATCAATCAGCTGGTTTCTCTTAAATGGTTCCGCATCCTCCCCTTTTCTATTTGGATATGGATAAGACTGTTTTTTCATCAGCTTTAAAGATTCTTATGAATTCGGAGTTCACCATGTTCGAGGACAATCTGAGTGGTGAAGAGGGCTTTTATGATTGAGATGTCTTTAGGGTCATAAGTGCTTGGATTCAGTATGTAGAGCGCCGTTATATTCGATTTAGAAAGAAGGTCTAAGGATTGAGTTAGAAACTTATGAATATTCCTGATTTTTGAACTGACCTCTGGGTCTGATAGAATATCAAATACTACTGAAAGTTCAACGTTAGGATTAGCCTTAATGGCCCTATCTATGAGGCTTAGAGTAATGTACAGTTCTCTTTTTGGTATGAGGATTACTTTGTCCAAATCGCCTTCTTTAGGGTAAGATACGAGCGGTGTCAAGTATAGGAGCTTAACTTCTGGTGATATAGCTAACTTCAGGAGACTTGGGTGGCCAGTTACCACAATAGCTAGTTTAGGTTGATCTGCTGTTTCTTCCACAAATTTCTTTATTATCTGATAATAATCACTTGAATCAACAACTTCTAGTAACATCTTCCTACCTCGAAGTTTATGATGGGTATCTCTTAATTGCTTAGAAAATTCAGACGATTCACTTCTAGGTGCTTCTTCAGATTTTGGTTCCTCAAAGAAGCTCTCAAGAAGAGTTGTCCTTGAATAAACGTACGCTGTAATTAGGAAAAAGGCTCCAGCGAGTAAGTTCCCTGCATCCTTGATTTCAAGATTGAGCGACCTGAGAAATAAGTTAAAGACAAACAGGACCACCCCTATACCACTCCAGGAGATAAAGAGCAATAAGAGCGATTTTGATACATCAGGTGAGCGGATTCTCCTGCTTCGTATTATTATCAACCTGCATGGATAGGCTAAAAAGGCGATCAAGAGGATGAAGACTCCAAATATGTACCAGTCTTGGAAAACAGAAGATATGATAATATCGCCTGGTGATCTCTCGTTAAAGACCCAGGTAAATGGCCTTAAACCCCAAGCTAATATAATTAAAAAATGTAAGTAGAATGTGTATATCAGAAGGGATTTATTCCATCTTCCTTCAATCTTGAAGAATCTAAAAAAAACCTTCATAGATAGAGCTTCCTTCCTGCCATTATGAATTGCAACAGCGCAAACTGCCAACGCCTCAAATGCTAACAGCTGGGCAGTAATCCCAACATTAATTCCTAAATCATAAATATATCCAAAGGTTATCACTCCAGATTGCCCCAAGAAAATTATTATCTCCGATTCCAAAGCCAATCTCAAGAGGAACAACACGTAGGCTAAGATGAGCGTAGCTTTTATGGGTCGAAAGTATGATCCCTTCTGCCTTAACAGTAAAACTATCGATAAAACTATGATCAATAAAGTAATTCCCTCAAGTATCGTGGTAAGACTTGGGATAACCATCTTCAATTCTTATTCATTTACAACTTCCTAATAGAGTTGCTCATTCGTAATCTTTCGCCAAATATTTTCTAGTAAATATTTAGTATTTTTCAAGAAAGTTCTCTTAACGATATATCCCATCAGATCTTAATGAAATAAATATATGTAGAAGTACATCTTCTTTCATACATACTATGCTTTATTTGCTCTTTAGAATTCTATAAACTATGATAATCGATTATGAATATAGGATTAGGTTTTTTAAGTTCAACTGGAATGCGGTTAGCTGGAATATTAATCGTTGTTTCACTTCTTTTTCCAGTTTCATTAGCTGCTGATTTCGAATCGTTCTCTATTTACGGTGAAGTAATTCCATCACAGGGCAAAGAGAGTAGTTATCAAGGCGAGTTTTATATTGGGTCCATCACACCTATCGAAGGAACATACTCCAGAGGAACCTTTAGTGCAACAATAAACTATTATTTTTGGGGTGGTTCAAGGCCGGACCATGATGTTGAAGGATCTGGTGATATCTTTGGAGTATTTGCTGTTCAGCAAGGGAAATGGATGCTCCAATTCGCGGGTGATGGTTTTAGAGGTCAGCTAGTCGGCAGTCCTTTGACCGGCTTCTCAGGATTTATTACATCTCCTGGTAATGGCTACTTGTCTCAAGTGTTCGTCTTCGGTGTTTCTGTCCAGTAAATAACTTCATCTTATCATTATTTACGTCGGTCCACAATAACCTATCGATCTCAGCTATTACCTTATTTGCCTATCTTTAATCTGTAATGGCCAATCTTATGGTCCCTATCATGTCTTCCTCAAAGTTAAATGTTCCCATAGTGGTAACCAAAATTACCTTCGGGATATTAATGGGAAACTAAAGTTGTCATATTAGCATCAGTCTTATCTTCATATAATTATATCGTCTTATTCTCTCTTTCTTATTTAGCAAAGCCTATTTACAAGTTCCTAATAGATTTGATGTGAAAATGCGGTTGAAAATATCATCCAAAAACTTATTATTTCTTAAAGTTTATCTTGGTCAATACAAAGTAGGGTTGGTGCGTAATTATTGATTTTACCTCTTCAATTAGGATTCGAAAGTCTGTTAACCTTCATACCAATATTGATTTGTTGCGTTTTAATGCCAATGCTTCAAAAACGAGGCCAAGGTGGACGAGCAAGCGGACCACTCGAAACAGATGTATCCTTTGTTAAAACACCCATCGAGGAAACATACAAAGAAATAATAAATCTTACCGAAGATTGGACCATAGAACAAGAACCCGATAAACCAGCCGCCCCAACTGGTTTTGGTTTAGGAGGCCTTTTTGGAGTAAAACCTCGGTCTTCCGCTTTTCAAACTATGCAAGAAATAGACCCGCGGCTTCTTAAATTAGAAAGCAGAGTAGAGGGCCAAGTTACTTTTGAACTCACCCAAGCTGATCGAGGTGGAACATCATTATCAATATCATTTAGCCCACAATCAAAGTCACGCATAGAGACATTAAAGGCACATCTACCACTGCATGAACAAGGAATGAAAGTATGTTCATCTTGTGAACGTGGGTTGCTCAACGAATTCACCCACTGCCCATATTGTGGTCAGAAACAAGATGATACTTAATGCGTAATGATTGGCGATCATTATTTGCACATAGACATTGGTTTACATTAAAAGTTGGAAATTACAGTTTTAGATTCTGCTCTAGATGCTCTGGCCTAATTACCGGCGTAGTATTATTCTCAATATTAAATATCACCACTAATCTACTTAATATTCTTAATATGCCTATTTTCTTCCAGATAGGTGCCTCCGTCATATTAGCTATTCCCGCGATAATAGATTGGGTTACCCAATCTTGGCGAATGAGGAAAAGTACAAACTCTTTGAGATATATCACTGGTATTCTTGAAGGGGTTGGCATTTCCCTTCTTATCTTCACACCTATTGTATTTCTATATAAAATGTATCTCTTACTAATAGTTCTTGGGATCACGACTATCATCGGCCTATTAGGAATTCGAAAACACTCTTCTTCTTATTAATAATTTTTTTATCAAAAAAATAAACAACAGGCTGTCAACTTCATTTTAATACTAAACCTGCGTTTTTTTATATTTTATTTCTCTAGAGTTATTCATCTTTGCAGCATATCTCCTAGAATTAGATAATTGTTTTAATACTATTATGAATGTGATATCTGTCGCATGAATCTACTAGCTTTGTCCTCAAGTGAACCAAAAAAAGAGGCCTTCTATAAAATTACCGCAATTATATCCGGCCTCATAGCACTCATATTATTATCATATATGACCCTAGATTGGATACTTTACGGTGCTTCTCCATTAGGTGATCCTCTTGTAAATCAGCCTACAGGCGAACCGTTTGAATTTCCTGAACCAGAATATTTTCCAATATATGCGAAGCCAATTACTTGGCTTTATGTTTCAGTATTAACATTTTGGTTTTCATTACTCGAATCTGGTAAAGATCGTGCTAAAAAATATTCAAATTTCCGAATGTCTATCTTTAAGCTAATATCTTTTACGGGCCTAACTATTTCTGCTTATGAAATATTATATAATTTTACTATTTGGAGTGCATTAATGGCATCACAAGCAATAGCCGGAAACATAATTCCTGACATTCTAGTTAACTCCAGTCCTAACCCCAACTTTCCGTGGAACCTCGTTTTTGCCACAAAAATGTTTACTGCTTCATTCGCAATTACAGCATATTCCCTTTGGTTCATCCACAAAATCGAAATTTCTAAAGAACACTCTACACTAAAAACTGAAAAATAAATCTAAAGATCGTAAACAACATCCTAAACAGTTATTAAAATTAAGCTTTCATCTTGGTTATTATGTCCAACAAAAGTGTCTGTATTTCACATGCGAGCGATGTTGACGGCATAACATCGGCCGCGTTAGCTAAAAGATGCACAAACGCAAATATTATTCTAACCAATTATAGTGATCTTATTAGTCATCTACAATCTCTATCCAGACCATCTGAACTTTATATATGCGATCTAGGATTATCTCCTGGTACTACTGCCCAGTTTCTAGAATCATTAGAAAAAATAGCTCGATTTTCCTCTATTGTTTATATTGACCATCATCCAATTATACCCAAAACAGCTTTAGCCTTAAAAAAAATAGGTGTAGAACTGGTCCATAGTCCTGAAGACTGTGCAGCTATTCTAACTTATTCATACTTTGAAAAACACCTTTCTTCTGAATCATCAATATTAGCTTGCTATGGTGCAATTACAGATTATTTAGAAAAAGGACCAAAAGCTTCTGTTCTTTTAGATAGATATGATCGCAACTTTCTTTTCTTGGAGTCTACACTGATGTCCCATGCAATGGGTGTTCATGGAAGTACAAATGATTTCATTAATAATTTAGTAAATGACCTTTCAAAATTAAAATATCCACATCAAATCCCCGGGTTAGACAAGATGGCAATTGAGCAGGCCGAATCTGTAGCTTTATTTATCTCAGAACTTCGGGAAAAAGTTCATATTAAGAAAAAGTTTGCTTATGCACAATCAGATCAATTTTCTACAGGCACAACAGCAAATTTGGTTCGATGCGCAACAGGGATTAATGTCGGTGTAGCTTTTAATGTGAAGGACTCTAATTTTGTTGAGGCTTCCCTACGCGCATCATCTAATTATATGGGTGATCTTGGTAAGATCGCTGAAGAAATTGCAGATAAACTTGGAGGTTTTGGTGGTGGTCACCCCAAAGCCAGCGGCATGCGAATTCCTATTAATAATTTAGAAATCTTTCTAAAACTATTGGATAGCAATTTATAATACCTTTTTATTATTTTTTACTCTAAGCAAAATAAATCCTTTTTAATTACTAATTTAGTATTTTTTTCCTTGAAAGCTATTGTTGTGACTCCGCGCAAACCTGATTCTCTACGCTTACAGGAAATAGATGTACCACGATACTCTGATAATGAAGTACTTTTAAGAACAATTAACGTTGGAATAGATGGAACTGATTTAGAAATAGGTCTACATTCTGCAATTTGTTCCCGGTGATAAATTATGTTTTTTTAATACCTATAAATTATCAAATATTTCTAAATAATTATTCTTAATGATTTTATTTTTACAGCCCAGCCAATAAAAATATTAAGTGACTTTTCCGGTTAGAACATATTATCCAAACTTAAGATTTTAATCTTTCTTCAAAACTAAAGTTATAGTTATATTTAATTCTTAATAAAAAAAACTGGCTAAGCTAAAAGATTTAAATGAACTGAAAGTAGCGTAAGAACGTTCAAAATTGAGCGATGAAAAAAAACAAGCCCCTAAAAAAAGTGATATACATAAAAAAACCGTTACTCGAAAGAAAGTTCCTAAAAAAACAAAACCAAAAACTTCAAAGTCACCAACTATAGGCAAACCAAAATCTGCAACAAAACCTAAAACACTTGATAAAACAAAGAAAACCCGAAAAAAAATAACAAAATCTATTGAGGCTCCGGAAGAAAAGGTTGTTATTGAGGCTCCGGAAGAAAAGGTTGTTATTGAGGCTCCGGAAGAGATTAAGTCTAATATTGCTCATTTAGGGCCTTCAGGTCATATTCCTAGTGCACAGATATTTAAAAAATATCGTGATATTGTGAAGTCAAAAACTGGGCATGGATTTTCAAAAGGTGAATTAAAGGAACTGAATTTAAATTTCCATAAAGCAAAAAAAATTGGTCTTCCTATCGATCTTCGAAGAAGTACGGTACATAATATCAATATCAATGCAATAAAAAACTTTTTAAAGAATACTACCTTAACTTAGTACCTTATTCCTAGTGTGTAGATATAAGTACTCTTGTGCGTATCCTGAAAATTCTCCAAAGTATTCAACCATTCTCTTCTGCAGTAAATTATATTCCTTAATTGAAATTGAACCTTTTTTAGTATATACCTTTTCTTTTATTCTTGAGATGAACCCTACATCATAAAGATGCGAATAATGTTCTATAATTGTCCTAATTATCCATATATCGATCGGGAATGCTATAGTTTTATTTAAACTAAAAAGAAGAATGCAATCTGCAACTTTTGCCCCTACTCCTTTGAAAGTCTTATTACCTAATTCTTTTCCAACTAATGAATTCTTCGCGGCATGATAATCGTGTTGCTCTAATTCTTCAAGTAATGTTGGGTTAGACGCAATTTTATTTGATACTGAAATAATGTATTTAGCTCTATATCCAAGACCACATTTTTGAATATCTTCTATTTTTGCCTTCGCCAGAATATCTGGTGTGGGAAATGAGTAATACTTCTTTCTTTTATAAAAAATCTCGTTTCCATATCTCTGACAAATATTCTGTATCATTCTTTGGATATTTGATATATTTGTATTCGTTGCACAGATAAATGAAATCAAACATTCCCAAGGGTCTTGTCTTATTATTCTTAGTCCGTTGTATTTTTGTATAGCGTTGTGAATTTCACCATCTTTATCAATTCTTGATAGAATTTCCTTTAAATTTTCACCCAAACCAAAATATTCGCTAAAAACTAGCTTCGTCTCTTTGTTTTCAGGGAACGATTGTATTATTAATCGATCAGATGCTTGTCTAACTCTAACAATCGTTTTTCCAATAATTCCATACCACCATTCCTTTGATCTAAACCATCGGAAAACTTGGCCACATCCAAGCGTGTAATCCAGATTAAAAGGCTTGTCTGCAAGATCAAATTGTATTTCCATTAAAATTATTTAGTCAAATAAACTAATAAATCCTCGACCTTATTATTAATTATTCGTGAATTAAAAAAATTTTCTTTGTTTAACTAATTTATCATTGTATCAATATGGTTGTCACCCCCCGCACTAAGATATGACCTTATATCGATGATTCATCAAAAGTAGTTAGAAATTTGTATCTGATATTGGTGTGATAGCTTTGTTTTGCAGTCCACCATGGAATATTTCCTTATCGCGTTTAATATCAATATTTTGTATAAAGCGATTTGTTAAATATGATTTGATTATTAAAAGTTAATACTTCTAAGTATTCTTCTAACATCAAAAACTATTATTGAAAAAGGAAGATTTAATGCAAGAATTTTCTCATCAGGTGGTAGAAACGATAGTACATGAAGTAAAACAAGTTTAGAAGGTAGCCCCTTTTTTCTATAGCGTCTATCTGCTGAAATCTTTCTTCTATCTAATCGAATTGATGGTTGAAAAAGAACATCAAATTCATGTTTGTAAGTTCCTCCCCAAATGTTAAAGCTATATTCTACATTAATATATGGTATTGAGAGATGGCGCGGATCTATATTTTTTTTTGAATGAATTATATCTTCTGGATTATAAAATCTTGTATGGATATCATCAAAAAAAGGTTTTGTCGCATAAACTGCATATCTTTGTCGTTGTCTTGATGCTATACTCACATATTTATTAAATTCAAAATCCGGTAAATGTGATAGGCCATATTTACCATCATCTCTCTGAAACATTTGTCTATTTACTACAAATTTTATTTTAGCGTCATGAGCTCGTCTTATATTCTCAATAAATTGGTGCTCATTACAATCATAAGTTTGAATTATAATCTCCTCTTAAAAAATTTCCAAAATATTAAAGTATTGTTCGTAGAGCCTCAATTGTCTTTTTCTTTCCACATATTGTTACTATTGGGTCTTTTAGATGTGTAACATTCCCTAATTCATCTGATATAGCAATGGTTTCCTGCCCATTGTAGAAAAGACGTCTATTCCAATATTTGTTATCTGAAATAGTAGTCGCTTCTGATGTGATCAGGAATCCTAACTCATCTAGTTTAGCCTCAACTTTATTAATAGATGTTAGACTTGGTATCGATTTAATCTTGAACTTTTTTTGTATGTTAGGCATTCTCTCTTCTATTTGTTATTTGTATAGCTTCCTAAAATGTTTAGCTATTCTATTTGGAATTCACATTTTATTTTTTTTTTAATTATATATGTTTATTGTTGTATTTTTTCAAATTTGCATAGTTCACTTGGCTCTTCTAGAAAACAGTTTATTGTTATCTCACATAAGGTGCTACAGTATTCAGCTATTTCCCCCAATTTCCAAAGTATGGGTCTTGTTATCAGATAAACTCTGTTCTCTAAATTGTTTTCCTTTGATATTTCTTTCTTGGATAACATGAATATTTTCTCAGTTATTCTCTCAACCTGCTTATGTATTTCATCAACTTTCTGAGCCATCTCATTGGCAAGCTTAACATCAATGGAGAAAAATGCTTTAATTGTTTTATCATATATTTCTTTAACTGTTTCAAAAAGCTGAAATATTCCCTCTAGTAATGTCTTTTCAAAAGTTTTTCCAAAATCTATTAACCTTATAATCTCGTGAGCTATCGCATCTTCACTATCTCCAATTTCTTCAAGAATCTTTGCCGCTGTTCTGTTACCAACAATATGTAATACACTTTCTACACCTACTTTCTTACCTATTGCTCTATCTCTTGATGCAAGTAATAGTTGTCTAACTACTAACCAATAAATTCTATTTACCTCTTGCTCCATATTTATAGCTTCAACAGCTAATTCTTTGTTTGACTCTTTTATTGCGTGATAACACGCATCATGCATTGCTGATGTAATTATGTAAAGTCTTCTTAGAAGTCCATTAACTGGAAACCTTGTAGGATCAACAAAATTCTGAATAGTTATGTAATTTAGAGTTTGTTCTACTATATTAATTCCTGTCATCTTCAGACATGCTTTTCGAATCTCTGTTGATTGATCATTTCTTAGCCCCTTCCTTGATGTAATTTGTAATGCATCATGTCCTACAATATACATTCCTGTAATAATTCTGGTTAAAAGACCTTCTTCAGTGATCTTATCTGCATCAACAATTAACTTAGTATATTCTTTTTCCCCTTTTGATACGCCTGGGATAAGTCGAAGTGTTCCATCGGTCTCCTGGATTAAAGAAATAGCTTCACCCCGTTCAAGTCCAACTTCTTTCACCCACTTTCTTGGAAGGGAGACAACCAAAGTGGAGTATCCTACCTGTTGTAATTTTCTGACCTCTAAATCCACAATAATCAGTAAGGAATATATTAGCTGTCTTATATATATTAATATATTGTAAAACATTCTAATAATATTTATCTATATTCCATAAAATAACATTATGCCTTTTTTAAAAAAGTCTATAATTTATATATCAGCTTTTTTAATGATTATTTTTATTATGTTCATATAAATTCTTATATCGGTAAATGAATGCTGTATTTTTATCTTAACTTTATGTGATAACGTTAAACTTAATGAGTAAAAGAAACCATTCTATAATACGCGCAAAAGTAAATGTCTGCAAATTGATTAGAGTAAATTATTATTAAACACTGCCTTTTCTAAATTGAACTCTTTTAGATCATCTATTATTCTTAGAAAATGATTTTCTTACTGGTAAAATTAAATTTTCAAGACTTATATGTTGCTTACAGAAGCCCTATACTGTTAAGATATTGCTTAATGAAAATATAGGTGTATTATTATTTGCCAGAAACCAGTATAGTAAAATATGTTGCGAGACTAAAATTTGATGTAGAAGGCGTGATTGAAAAAGCTGATGCGGTAGGCGCAATCTTTGGGCAGACCGAAGGACTTTTCGGTCCAGAGATGAATCTTCATGAGCTTCAGAAATCTTGGAAAGTCGGAAGAATCGAAATCAATCTTAAATCAAAAAATGATGTTACTGAAGGCGAAGTACTTATCCCGATGTCCACTGATATATCCACAGCTGCTCTAATATCGGCTGCTGTTGAAAGCATCGACAAAGTTGGACCATGCGCTGCACGTTTCACCCTATCTGAGATCGAAGATGTACGATCTTCAAAACGTCGAGTTATAGTCGAACGTGCAAAGAAGATTATGAAAGAATGGGCGTCCAAATCAATAAGTGAAAGTGAAAATATAGTAAAAGATGTAGCTGATTCAACCAAACGAGCTAGAATTATATCCTTTGGTAAAGATAATCTACCCGCAGGTCCTGGAATATATACTTCTGACCATGTCTTTCTCGTTGAAGGTCGTGCAGATGTCGTAAATCTACTCAGAACTGGATATGAAAATGTAGTTGCTATTGATGGTGCGAAAATTCCTGAATCAATAAAACGATTAATGAATGAAAAGAAAATAACCGCCTTCTTAGACGGTGATCGAGGCGGTGACCTAATTCTAAAAGAGCTTGAACAAGTGGGTAAAGTACAAAAAGTTCTGAGGGCTCCAAATGGAAAAGAAGTAGAAGATTTAACTCCGTTAGAAATTGATAAAATTATACAACAAAGTTTTGTGAGACCAAGTGTTGCCAGAACAAGTGTTGTGAAAGCAAAAGTCAAACCTAAAGCCGTAATACGCATTCCAGCGGATCTCTCAACAAAAATAAAAGAACTTTTCCCAAAACTTAATGGTACTCTTGAAGCTGTACTTATTGACGCAAATCTTAAGGAAACTGATCGAATTCCAGTAAGCCAACTTTATCAAAAACTAGAATCATCAAACAATGCTACTTTTATTGTATTTGATGGAATTATTACTCAAAGATTGGTCGAGGCAGCTTCACAAGTTAACATTAAAGCATTAGTTGGGCATAGAACCGGCGATGTTCGCAACGTTCCCTCTAATCTCATTCTAAATATCTTTAAAGACCTAGGGTTATCATGAAATTAGTGTTTGATAATAGATCGATTTGCCCAGAAATCAGGTATAGCCGTAGTTATCCCTGAAGATGAAGATGATCTTTGGTCACTTAGGCGCTTAATACGTCCTGGTGATTCTATCACCACTGATACTACTCGAGTTGTAAAACAAAAAGGAGAGTTTATTCGACCTAATAAAGGTAACCGAATACACGTTAACGTGGCGTTGATTGTTCTAGATATTCGCCTAGATAACAGTCTTGGTCGGTTGAAAATAATAGGTAAAGTTGTGGAAGCCTCTGACGAATCTGTCAGTCATGGAGATCATCATTCACTCTTAATATATCCTGAAAAAAAGATCGCCATTAAGAAAAAAAAATGGTCTGATCTTGAAAAAAAAATCTTACTATCTTCTAGAAATGAGCCCGGTTTTCTTATTATCGCAATTGATCGGCGAGAAGCTGGATTCGGAAGAATCAAGGGGACGCATTTAAAGACATATCCTGAAGTTGAATCTGGTGCTTCAGGAAAAATTTATAGTGGCAATGGTTCAACAAATCAGAATTACTATAAAAAAATACTAAATGTTATTCAATCTATTCTTAGAAATAATGAAGATATTTTTATCTGTGGACCTGGCTCTATAAAAAATATATTTGGAAATATTTGTAGGTCTGAAGTAAAAGAATTAGTCGGCCGTATTTATATTATTGAAGGTGTGGATATTGCTGGTGATGACGGAGTCAGAATGGCCTTGAAATCCCCTAATCTGCGGAAACTGCTACAAAAGAAAAAGATTGCTCAAGTAGGATTAGTTTTGGATGATGTATTATCAAAAATTTCAAAAGATGATCACCGTATTGCGATTGGCCTCAATGATGCTCTTAAAGCAGCTAAAATTTCAGCTATTAACTATTTGTTGATCTCCGACCAAGCATTCTCCTCTAGTATTGAAGAAAAAAAAATAATTAATCTATTAAATCTGACTGAAACTTCTGGAGGTAAAACTTATCTTGTTGACTCATCTACTGAACTTGGTTTGCAGATTTCATCTTTAAGTGGTATACTTGGGATTCTTCGGTTTTCAATCAACTTATAATTATATCAAATTTCCCTTCATCCATTCCAAATAAGAATCATTAACTGAATTTAAATCAATCTCTAAAATTTCGGGTATTTTATAACTGTGTGTTTTTAAAATTTCGTCTTTGAGAGCCTCAGTTTTAAGTTCTAAAGTTTTGAAAATAACTAGATACTCATCTGCTATTTCCACTTGGCCTTTCCAATGATAAGTTGACTTCGTTTGAAACCGCGTAGCACATACTGCTAATTTTTTTTCAATAATTATTTTTGCTATCTTATCTGCTTCACTTTCATTTTCATAAGTTGTTATCACCAACTTTGCCTTCATTTTTCAATCTAAACTCAATATATTATCTTATTCTTTATTTACATTTTAAATTAAATATGGGAAAATAAGCATTGAACCAATAAGCATCAAAACAATAAATGTGACTCCCATAGTCAATCGTGAGACACTTTTGTCCCCTATTTTTCTCCCTATTGTGCTTTGTAGGAATGCTCGAAGTGCTTGACCGCCATCTAATGGATATATCGGAAGTGCATTAAATATTGCAAGGTTAAAGTTGACAAACCATATCCAGAAGAAAAGATTTGCTAGTATATTGAAGTCTGAGCCAATCGGTGAAGTGTAAAATCTAAACATGCTATCTGAAAAGGGGATAACCTGTTGATTGGCTCCAGAAAAAGTTGGCCATATTAAGTAAATAAAAGGTGAAGCTCTCCCAAAGTTTCTATAACCTTCTAGACTATCTTTTAGTCCTACGCCGCTAAATCCTATATATCCTTTTGACTCATTAGATGGGCTCCCAACTGCTATAATATCAAATTCTTCAATCGACAGAATTCCTTTATTAGAAATTTTTCCTACTTTCATATTTACAGTATCATTGGGTTTCACATTATCAAGTGCAAAGGTGACATCATCCCAGTTAGAAATATTTATGCCGTTTATCTTAAAAATAATGTCTCCTGGGTCTAGCCCAACATTATCTCCTGGGTAGTCTTTGGTAATAGATGTAACTCCGAATCCGTCAACTATCGGACTAATTGAACCCAGAACAAGTAGAAGTGCTGTTAAACTAACGAGCGCAACTACTACATTACTGCCTGGACCCGCTGCAAAAACTCTTCCAGAGTCTCTTGCTTTAGCTTTTCTAAGAGCTTTATCATCTACCTCAACAAAAGCACCAATAGGAATAATTGTTAGAAGGAGAAGACCTGCTGACTTAACTTGAAACTTTAAATTTCTAGCTAGAACTCCGTGTGCGGCTTCATGAGCTACAAGTCCAACAACCAGCGCAATCCACCCATATGCTATAGGGAGATAAGGATTAAGTCCTGGAATTAGTAAGTTTGCCAACGGTGTGAATGATCTAACATAACTTCTAGCTAATGCGTTCGAAAAAAGAACACTTACACTATTAGTTATGATATAAAGTCCTAAAATTGCTATTATCGGCATAATGAGGAGTACCAGCCAGCCTAACCATTTGGTTCCAATCCATCCTCCCATTCTATCTAAAGTCTTTAATCCTCTTATAGTCCGGATTAACAATAATGGAAATTGAAGTTCTATTGCCTTCTTCTTTTCTTCTACAACATTTTCTCCCATTTACTTCCAACCTAGCTTCTGGGAAGATATTATTATAGACATCTATTTGTAATTTGTCAATTAACTATCAATGGGGCTAAACTGGGGATAAAGTTTTAGTGGTGATTTAGATTAAATGTCCGGAAAAAATCAATGCAGTCGTTGCGGCGGAAAAGTTGTTTATTTTAGAGCATATTCTGGTGAAAAGATGTGCTCTGATTGTTTTATGTCATCATTGGTTAACAAAACTCGCAGAACCATATCCAAATATAACATGTTGAATTATGGTGATAAAGTTGCGGTCGCTGTTTCTGGTGGGAAGGATAGTTTAACTCTGCTTCATGTCCTACATAATCTTTCTAAAAAATATGGCTCAAAATTAATTGCTATTAGTGTAGATGAGGGAATTAGCGGATACAGAGATGAAGCTATTAGAAATGTAGTAAGCGTAACCAACAGTCTTCACATTCCTTATAAAATCTTAAGTTTTAATGATGTATACTCGGTAGATCTTGATAAAGCCATATCAAAACGTCTAGATAAAGGATTATCTTCTTGCACAATTTGTGGTATCTTAAGAAAACGCACAATTGATATTCTAGCTAAGACAGTCAATGCAGATGTGGTTGCAACAGCCCATAATCTGGATGACGTTCTTCAAACTTTTCTAATAAACTTGTTATCTGGCGATTCGAGACGAGCAATCACCAGCTTGCCTGCACAAGAGATAACTAAAGGATTTAGTGCAAGACGCATTCGACCATTTATGGAGATTCCTGAAGCTGAAATCGTATTTTATGCATTTCTTAACAATATACCATTTCAATCCCAAGACTGTCCCTATATGAATGAATCAATAAGATCTGAAATAAGACTAATTCTAAACGATCTCGAAAAAAAACATCCGGGGATTAAATATAATCTCTTAAAATCCTCGGTCGATGTGAGTTCGCTAAGAATAAAACAAAATAAATCTTATTTTAATTGTTCAAATTGCGGTTTTCCGTCATCAAATGCAATTTGTTCGGTTTGTGAGATCGTCAATACTCTCAAGTTGCGTTACCCAAAATGACTTATCCACAGATAATTGTATAATATTATTGTATGTTGCAAAAAACCAATTTTATTAATCTTTTCTAGATATATTGAAAAAAAATTATTTGTGAAAAAAATAATATAATAGTCGCTATATTAAGCTTAGTTCGGTGGCGGGTAGGACTTGGAGGTTAGCCGTCTCCTGTCTCTGAAACCGGCTATATGCAGAGGTCAGTAACTATCAGGTTAAACATTCCTGTTGAATTACCCGCTGGTTTGGCTAGGATGACTTCGCGCCGCGGTGGGTGGTCACAAAGAGCAAACCTCTCGAAGGAGAGGTTTTGACTCCTAACTGTCGAAATGGGTCAGGTCCGGGAGGGAGCGGCCCTAAGATGGGGTGGTTACGCTGCTGCGTCTACGTGGGTGACTGAGTCGAATCAGAGATGGGATTTGGTGGAGATGCGAAAACTGGTCGAGCCGTCACCGATTTTTATTTAGTGAATCTGATATTTGATTTGTGAAAGTCCGTGGGGGCTTTATCTGCCTCAACCTTATCGCTTCAGCAATTAATTTATTTTGTAATTCTAATGCATCCTTTCCCTCTGGATGATGATTCAGAGCTATAATTTTTGATACAAGTCTAATCACATGCCTAATTAGAAGTTCTCCACCCTTTTGTGCTTCAGCTCTATATGTTGGGTGAGCCTTATTTACATATATCGTCAATTCTTCTGTAAATGCTTCTTTCTCATCTTGTTCATCTTCATACGGTATAACTCGATAACCTACTTTCTTAAGAACAAAAGTTCTGCGAATTACTCGTTTCTGTTTGCGTAGTGATGATATTCCTTTTGTATCTGTTTGCTCTGAAAAATCTTTTTGAGTCTCTACACTTTGCTGATTTATTGGTGTGATAGATTTTTCTAGGCTCATTATATGATCTTTATTTCTTATCTTCTGATTATTCTGATTTTTAATTATCTTTGAACTAATAATATCTAAATTATTTTGGTTATCGTTGATACGCCCCAAAGATAACTCTTCTGAATCTTCCTTTGGTAAGAGTTGATTTCCTCTTAAATTATTATCATTAAATGATGAATGAATATTCTCCCCATCTTTTATTTTATCCACTAAAGACGTTTTCCCTGTCACTTCTGTAGATAGCATGTCACTATCAATTTCAGATTTAATAATGTGATGAACCGCATCAGCAAGTAATTGATCAACTTTTTTGTAAACTCGTGACTCTTCTTTAGTTATCTCAACCTCAACGTATCCTGCCATAATTGGCAATACTTTTTCTTTCAGAAAATTCCTAACGTGTTTCCCAAATTTTTCATAGGCATGATCTTCAACAAGTGCTGATTTATCTGCGAATCTAGATGTTAGATGTTGCCCTCTAACCCATCCGCTGATTCTATCAGCTGCTGCTCCTAAGACGCCAAAATTATTCCTCCCAACTATGTGTCCTCCGACCATAATTGCTAATCCTCGTTCATCTTCTGGAAGTGGCCTTTTAGTAACAAGAATTTCTCCCTCCAGTCCTTCTTCGGTTATGGGAATATGAATGCCTTCAAATTGAGGTGGGTTGATTTTCTCAGCTTCTGTAAAACTCCATTCATTTCTGGTTTGAGCTCTCTTGATATAAAGCTCGAAAAACGGTTGCCTAAGACAATCAAGTCGTGTCATTTCTCTCTTAATTCGATGAATATCAACAGTCATTTTTGGCTCCAATAATCTTATTTCTGTCCCGTTTCTATTCAAAGAAGGCTCGTCAACTATTGTTAATTCAACTTTTCCTGAAGAGAGTCTCTCTAATATGTACTCATTAAGTTGAAATGATATGGAGAATTTTCCACTTTTAGTCTTAATATCCATTCGGTTAAACGCTGTTAGAAAACTAAGTCTTCCTGTACCATATTTTCCACTTCTTATTCTATTAAATTGAGGTGATCGTTGTTCATCTTGTTTATGTGGGCTACCAACAAATAGAAACTTATCCAGGCTATCCTTATTCATTCCAGCATTATCTTCAACAATTATTGATCCATCATCAAGTATTGAAATCAAAACCTTTGTGGCATCCTCATCAAAACTATTCTCAACTAGTTCTGAAACTATACCTGTTATTGAAACCCAAGTCTTTGAGGCAAATTCTCTAAAAAATAAATGATGTACTTTTAGCTCTATATCGCCTTTCAAACCATCTATCTATATCTATCACTGTCTTAATTGCATTTTGGGTTAACAATTCCCTTTTTTTAAATTACAGATTCCTATAAAATTCTTTAATATTCTTAGTCCCATTCTACCGCTTATTTCTGGGTGAAATTGTACTCCATAGATTTGTTTTTCTCGATGTTTAATAACTTCATTTTCTGACACCCCCGAAACTCCAATTCTTTCGAAATCTCTTGGTAATCTAAATATTTTATAACCGTGGGATTCAAAAGCTCTAAATGATTTTATTTTAATTAACTTATTTTCCTTTATGATATTTATGCGACGATATTCTTTGATAGGCCTCTCCATCTTTTGAAGAGTGCCTCCAAAAGTTGCTGCTAAAATCTCTGCTCCAAAACAAATTCCAAGAATAGGTATCTCTGAATTATATGCTTTCCTAATTATTTTAAAATTTTCCCTATTTGTCTCCGCGCTGTAAATGCTTCTCCCAGAAAGGATAATGCCTTTAATTTTTTCAACTTGATTAACATCTGTATTTTTAATAACTCTGATCTTATTATCAATAAATTTAATTTTCTCTATAAGATTAATTATACTTGATGACCCATTATCAACTAATAATATCAATTTCAATATCCCTTTATTAATCTATTATTCACTAGTAATAATTAATAAGATTAAAGAATATCTGATCAAATCTATTTAATATTAATAAATTGCTAAAAATTTTTTTTAGGGACGGTTTTAATAATTGTTTTCAAGAATATTCCCTATATCTTTCATCCTTTATTGAAATTACAAATCAGGTAAGTGAATTATTTGAGTCTTATTCCATAACAAGCTTTGAATGATTCGTCAGATTTTAATGTGATCAACCCTTCTTTATTGTTAAATGCATCAATGTTGCAAGTCATTGGTTCTATAGCAATTGACATTCTAGATGGGTGAGTAAATATTTGCAGATAGTTATATTTTCTTTTTCCTGTCTCTTGCCATAGAACTATTCTCAAATCTCGTTGAGGATCGTACAATTCAGTTATTGCAATACCTTCTTTCTTTTCCAATGCAAAACCTATATCTAATTTTTCTTCTCTAATTTTTGATAGATTTAAAAATTTTTGAAAAAGTTTAGTATGACCTGTTGGAATCATTTTTTCATCTGTCTGGATCATTTTAGTGGATGGGATTTTCAATAATATATTGTTGATTTTTTCATTAGTTTTTAGATAAGGGTGCCAGCCATCACCAATAGGGATTCGCTTAGTATCCATGTTTTTAATTGTAGTTGTACATTTGTACCCTTTATTATCTATCAGTGCGTGTTTTATCAAAGTCTTAAAACAAAATGGGAACCCTGCCTCTTCCTTGTTATAGTAATGTTCGAATTCTACTGACGCCATGTTTTCACTAATTTTAGTTTTAGATATTTCAAATTCTTTATTATATAATAAACCATGTATTGATTGGTTCTGCTTTATGGAATTAATTTGTAATTGATAAGATTTGTTATCCCATGAATACTTACCATTGTTTATCCTGTTCGGGAAAGGGATAAGTTTTGCGCTTTTGAACCATTTATTTTTAATCATCTCCTTATAATTCTTTGATCCTGATATAATCGAATAAGTTGTCATATTCTTTCTTAAAATAATTTGATTAAGATTTGCTCCAAATTTAGGTATGATTGATATGAATTCATTTGTTCGATTATTGATAATCTTTATTTTCTTAAACTCGCCAAAGCTCTCTTGAATTATTTCAAACATAATATCTCTAATAATTGCTTTGATATTATATTTTTTGTAATATCTGTCTATTTGCGGTATCTTTTTCTGAACAATCATAAATTGTTTTGTAAACAAAGAAAATTCATATATATCAACTTATTATTATTTTAGTTTTCTTATTATTGAAAGTCAATAATTATTATTGTGCCCCGGCTCTGACTGGTTTGAGGTCAACGACTAGGCCCTCGAATATTACCTTGCCTTCACTCAACCTTTTTTCCGGGGCGTGGCTCTCATCTGTAGCGTGATTGGGTTGACAAGGTTCTCATATTGTTTCGAACACTCGCCGTCTTCACGCAAATATAATAAGAGCCTTAACTCAGTCATAATAATAGCTTTATTTGAAGATGTCGGATGAGTAATTTCTTTATATTTCAAACAAAGGTTTCAGATTAGCCTCAAAAGCTGAAATTGGTGTTCTCAAATTGAATGCAGCAATAATTTCAGGTTTTACTTCACCTATGAATCCTTCTATATTTTTTGCATTAAATTTCGCGCATCTCCCATCTACAAATAATGGGTGTGTATCTCTTTTTGTATTGCATTTCCATCCAAATGTGTAGGTAAAAATAGATGTTAGAATCGACTTTGTTCTAGTAAAGTTTGATGAAGAATGAGCTATTGTTGCAGCTAGATGATATTCCTCATTTATTTGATTTATCCTTTTATTTTCACTTTGGAAAGTTTTAGATATTTCAAATAGTTTCTGTGGATATTCTTCATGTATGTTTTTTGAAAGTGTTAAAAGTAAAGACGGAATTAGTAAATCTCGGAGATATTGGTGTTCACCACTTTTGGCTCTCTCAACCCGAAGGGTTAAATTTGTTCTACGATTTATTTTAGTGAATAGGACATTTTCACTTGTTAGACTTAGGTTAACTATTTCTGTAAGTCCTAGTCCTATGCAAATATCTCTAATCTTTCCTAATATCTCAAATTTCGGTTTATGCTTACCCGTTGAAGTTGAACTTGGGATGGTCGGGGTAAATCTGTCTAATCCATATCCCAGGGATATTTCTTCTACTAAATCAATTGGATGTATTATGTCCACCCGATATCTAGGTATCTCTGCTATTAGCATTCCATTTTTGTTTTTTGCGTTTATTCTGCATTTTCTTAAACATTCTATTGCTTCGCGTTCCGATATTTTTAGTCCTAGTAAGGTATTTGCATAATCTAGTTTAAATCCCATTTTAAATGGTTTCAAGTTCGGGGTAATCTGTTTTTTTTCTGTATATTCTATTTGAACTGTTTTTAACTGTCCGCCTGCATCAAAGAAAGTTGTGGCAAGTACTGCAAGTGCATCTTCAGCTGTTTTAAGATTTGTTGCTGTAATGTCAATAAAGATGTTTTTTGTACTTTGTGTAACTTTGGTTTTTTCACTATTAATAATTGGTGGAAATGAAAGCACTTCTTCTTGAGAATCTTGAATAATTGGGTATCTATCAAATCTAGAGATGATTTTACCATATTTTTTTCCAACTTCTGTATCATCAATTATTTTTTTTAAAGACATTGGTTTAGAAAACCCTAACGGGGTAAATTCGAAATCTGCTTTTTTTGTTGTATATCTAATATCTGGTTTTATTTTATCTAGATCATGTAATCCAATTGCGACTTTTTGACGCTTCCGGCCAATTCCTTGATGTAGGTCTTCCTGCATCGTAATTATTTGTTTTACCGTCTCATCATCAAGCCCAATACCATCTACAATTCCAGAAACTATTATGGGTCGAACTTTATTAACTGAAGGATCCACTCTTATTTTTATTCCGCTTGTTGATATCTGATATTCTGGCATACCTATTTCGAACCCCATTAACCCTCTAAGGGCTCTAGCTATTCCATAGTCAGTTGAGAAATCTGGTCTATTTGGGTTATATTCTACCTTAACTGTATCTGCGTTTTCTTGTTCTAAATCTAGACCTAAATATGGAAGTCTCCCAATAATTTTCTCAATAGATGCTCTATTATTAATATACTCTAGAAGTCGATTATGCGTAATTGTAACTACTGGCATAAAGGCATCCTCCGAAGCCACCCAAGATTGTTATCATATAACTGTCTTACATCGTTTATTCCATATCTCATCATAACTAACCTCTCAAGTCCTCCACCCCATGCTAATACAGGGTTTTTCACTCCCAGTGGAATAGTTACCTCTGGACGAAATATGCCCATACCGCAGAGTTCAACCCATTTTCCTAACTTTTTTGAATAAACCATGGATTGCATTGAAGGTTCAGTGTATGGAAAAAAGCTAGGCCAAAATTTTACTTTATCTAAACCCAGCTGTTTATAGAATCTTTTTAGCAACCCCATTAAATCTCTGAGTGTTAATTTCTTCCCTACAACTATTCCTTCAATCTGATAAAACTCCATCAAGTTCTTAAAGGTAAGTTTTTCATTTCGAAAAACCCTACCAATGGAAAAAACTCTATCTTCTGATGGTTTATTGTCTGCAAGATATCTTATTGTGGCTGAAGTAGTATGTGTTCTTAATATTTGTCTCCAAACTGAATTTTCACTCCATCTGTAACCCCAACCTCTAGACCCTGTTTTCCATCCGTTCTGATGCGTCTCAGAAATTTTTGTAATAGTATCTTTATTCGCTTGTGTCTCTAATGCATTTTTAGGTAAATAGAATGTATCTTGCATTTCCCTAGCTGGATGGTCTTGTGGTGTAAAAAGTGCATCAAAGTTCCAAAAGCAAGGTTGTACTATATCTCCCTCTATCTCCATGAAGCCCATAGATGCAAAAATTTCTTTTACTTCATCAATAAATATTTGAATCGGGTGTTTTCTGCCTGGGAGGAGAGTTGGTGCCGGCGATTCTACATCTATCACTCTTAACTTTTTTTTACGCCATAGCTCCTTGCTTAATACTTCAGATGTTAATGCATCTAGCTCATCATCTTCGCTTAAGGATCTAGCTGTCAACAATCCATGTTTTGATAAATTGACAATCCGCGCTTTAGATATCTGGCGGTCAATGTATCCCGGTCTTTTTATAATATTACTCATAGTTTTTATTTCAACTTTATTTAGATCATCTAGAAATATTCTATTCCGAAAAATTTTTGTCAAAAAATCTTCTTCCGGAAACGTTGTTGGCCGTGTTATCAACTTAACTCCTTTATCACTAATTTTTATCCAACCTTTCCTCCTTGCTTGACCAAGTGCTGCATTAAATTCTTGCTGATCCCCTTTGAATAAGTTCTTTAAATTATCTAAATTCTGAATATTATCTTTTAATAAATCAACAAATCTGTGTTCTGGAAGCCCAAATTGTTCTGCCTTTTTTCCTTCAGGTCCTAACAGTAATTTTGTTTTAATTGATTCTTTAATACTGATCATTTCTTTTGATTTTAGCCATTCAAGTGCCCGTCTAACTTGGTCCAGATGTAAATTTCCTTTTTTAGATATTGTTTTAGCTTCAATGTTGGATGTTTCTGATAATGTTCTTAGAACCTTCTTTTCAATACTGTGGAGAGGCTGGCTCAAGGTTATACGATCTTCATTAAATTAAAACCTGACTTTTAAGGATTGATGTATTAATCTCTTAACATAAAATCATATATATTGTCTTTTGCTTTCTCTCTTTTTCTCTGATGTTCTATTAGAAATTTCTTTACTTTTTCTGATAGATTAGCTTTACATTCGCCACATAATAGTTCACCTGATTTGCAACTTGAATACTTTTTTTGTAATTTTTGATCATCTGGCTCCATTAACATCAGAAAATATTGGTATACTGGACAAATATCTGCTTGCCCCCCAAGTTTACGTTGCTCTTCAACTGTTGATCTACCGCATGTGAATGCGTTCATAACTTTTTTAGATGCAATCTCTGGGTTGTCTACAGTGAATATTGCAGTTTCAGGTTCACTGGAACTCATCTTACCCCATTTCCCAAGACCAGGCAGAAATTTTGAATGAATCTGCGCTGGTTTATAAAATCCTAGTTTAGGTGCTACCGCGCGTGCTATTCCTCTCCAATAATTATCTTGATCTATTGCCGCTGGAATGAGTATTGGTATTTTTTTTTGCTTTAAAATTGAAGGTAGAAAACAGGGCGCCGCTTGTATCGCTGGGAAGAAGATCATTCCAATATTAATACTGTCGTTAAACCCAAAGATTGATTTTACAGTTGAATATGTGATATTTTTAGCTATTTGGATAGCCAATGAATAGTTTGTTTTGGCATATTCTATGTCTGAGAAAATAAATGTCTTTTCTGGTTTAAATCCGCAGGCTATAACATCTAATGCATTCTCGTAGGTGAATCCTGTGCTTGTTTTAAGATTTAGGTTGGTGTCATGTAGAAATTTCTCATCATCAGTCATCTGAAAATATAGGTCTGCTCCAAACTTTTCTTGCAAATGTTGTGTCATGAGCCAAGGGACCAGATGTCCTATGTGTGTGTGACCTGAAGGGCCTCTCCCAGTATATAAAGCGAATTTTTCTCCTTTCTCATATTTATCAAGTATCCAATTAAAATCTCTATGACTAAAAAACACTTTTCTGCGGAACAAAGTGTGAACCGCACCTGTATATTTAGCCACTTTGTTAATTAATTCTTCTGAAATATATTGAGTTCCAAAATCTCTGATAAGCTTATCATAATCTATCTTTCCTTTAACCTCCCAAGGTGTCACGATGAAATCTGCGTTCAACCCTTTTTCTCACTTTTCATTTCCTAATATCTTACCTTCACAGTCTATCTTTCCCATCCTTATACTTGTTGATGAAATTGGCTTCCCATCTTCTGATTTTATTGTTTCTATAACTATTAATTTTAGCGGTTTTAGTCCTTTTGCTATTCTTATTTTATTAGCCAGATTTACTTTATTGGATGTCTCTTCGCTAGCTACTAATGCTTCAACATCTGAGTTGTAGATTCGAGGGCCGAAATATGCATCCAGGGGTCTAATTTCGTAGGTAGTATTTGGAAATGATTTGTTTAAAAAATTTATCAAGTTTGTAACTCTAGTTTGATAATTATTCTTCCCGGTTTTTCCCATCTTGGATACAAAAGCATCTGATGTTACTCCAATTAGAACATGTTCTCCTAGTTCAAATGCTCTTAATAAGAGTGTCCGATGTCCTTTATGCAATAAATCAAAAGTTCCGCCTACTGAGACGACTTTATATTTTTTTGAAGGTTTCCGATCTGACAACTCATTAACCTGCCCTACTCATTATTTTTAGTATGGCCGAATAATAGTTATGCTTTTGGATTTGAATTTGTTTTTGACTATCTCTATTCACACCAATAACAACTACTATTCTTATAACTAAAATTACTCTAGTTTAATAGTTATAATCTTTAATAGATAACATCTAATTAAAAACTGTTTAGCAATAGTTAATATCTTCTTAGCAATATGTCGTGAGTATAACCTTGGTAATTCCTGAAGAATACTATATAGCCGGTCGAATAAACTCTGAAGTTCGGGAAGATATAAGAAAAAAAATTCGAGTTGGATTACCTATTCTTGAAATAGCAGAAATTGTTGAAAATGGAATTCGTAGTAAGGGCGCTCAACCTGCTTTCCCTTGTAATATCTGCATAAATAGTGTTGCAGCTCACTTCTCTCCTGCTCCAAATGAAACTTCAAAGATTCTAGACGGCGATATAGTGAAGATTGACATAGGTACACATGTTAATGGTTACATAGCTGACACTGCTTTCACTACATCGTTTAATCCTGAATATGATTTGTTAGTCCAAACAGCTAACGATATGCTCGACGCCGCAATTAAGACTGTCAAAGTCGGTGTAAAAGTTGGAGATATCGGTCAATCAATTTATCAGGCTGCTTCACGATTAGGTCTGAAACCAATCTCCAATCTCTCTGGTCATGCCATTGATCAATTCAAAGTTCACGCTGGGCTTTCTATTCCAAATATATACGTATCCGGATTGCCTTCACTCAAATCTGGGCAAGTTTACGCTATTGAGCCATTTGTCACAACTCAAAAAGGCGCAGGTGTTGTGGTAAATGGAAATCGGGTTGATATATTTAGTCTAGTTGCAAGAAAAAGAACTGGAGATAAGAATCTAGATAATTTTGCTGATAAAATATGGAGCAAATACAAAACTCTCCCGTTTGCGTTTAGACATTTGTTAGAATTTGGCGATTCTAATTCTGTAAGTACAATGATAAAACAGCTCGTGCAAAAACACATAGCTCGTGACTATGCAATTTTAGTGGAGGAACAAGGTGAACCAGTGGCTCAAGCTGAGCATACTATTGTTCCTGTAGACGGTGGGGTTATTGTTCTAACTGAATAATTAAGCCGGTGTTATTTTTTCAGAGAAAATCATAGAAATGTTTTTTTTGTCATGACATTTTTGACACTTCTCTATTTCTTTGAATACGTAGTCTCCTAATTTGAAGACTCGTTTTGTCTTCTCACCGCATTTTATACATTGCTCAACTGTGTAAACTATATGTTTGCCTTTCTTTTCACCTACAGATGGGATCATGGTTGCCACTTCTATTGTGCAACTCCTAGAGTATTACCTACTCCCACTATGAGCATCTTATCTTTCTCTTTTGTTTTTTCGTCTATTATTCTATATACTATTTCAGATACATTACCCGCGGTTTCAGCAATCTCCTTTTTCATAACCGAAATAGCTTCAAGGAGTGATTGTTTGACCACAATCGCATGCATGGGAATATCACGTTTTGACGCTGTTTCTTCAATCTTAAATCTGTCCACACCTATTCCGCCAATCGCCGCGCCAATTCCCTCAGATATCTCTCCTGTTTTCTCTCCTTCCAACTTCAAAGCAGCGTCAATCATAATTATCAATTTTATATCTGCATCTATCTCATTAATCAATTTCTCAACTGCTTTCCCCGGTTCCCCAACATTTCCACCTGGGCCTGTAGATTTAATCAAATACAGCGTTCTATTGTTATATTGACATTCTGTTAGAAGAGTATCTCTAGCTATTTCTTTCTTCTCATAATCCAGCATCATTTTACCAACAATCATCGGGCCTATTCCATCACCTATAGGCTGTATTTGTTTGAAGGCATCTATTGCTTCCATTAGAGCATTAGCCTGTTGAAGAATCATTGGCATGATCATTTGAAGTGATATCAACACGTAGATGTTACTTGTTCTTTTCCCTTGAACATAGAAGTGCCGAATTATTTTAAATATGAAATTAAGAGCTGTTGCTGCCTCCAAAATATTCTCTGCGGCGCTCTTTTGAACTAAATCACCTTCAGTTGCTAAAACCCGAATTTCTGATTTGATTCGGTCATCTCTAATAGTAAATGTATGTTCTAATTTACCCACTATTCCTGACGGATCCATATCCACAGGCATAATGGTGAAGTATTCAAGAATTTGATCAATTTTTTCAGCTGTATCTGATTGAGGTTTCAAATTACTTGTTATATAATCCATGGCTTCCTTTCTAGATTTTTCTTTAAGTATCTTCAACCTCCCCATAGCTCTAGATACTTCTCCAAGAATCATATAGCTTTGTAGTTTTTGACCATAGAATAAAAAGAGGATAAACGGTATATAAAATATCAGCTGGTATAATGTATTATCCCCAAAAAGTCCTCCACCTGGACCAAGAAGAAGTTCAAACAAAATCTTAAACCTACTAACACAAGAAGCACCAAATACAACCTTAAATGGTTTTTCCCCTAACTATAACATTGATTTTAGTGTAAAACTGAAAAATTCATCCAGCTAAGTTAAAAACTAATTTGAAGATAATATTAGTAATTATGCTTTATATTTGTGATATAGATAACATAATTGGATGCTTTAGGGCCGCAGTGAAGATTCAAAAAACAGGGTTTCTCTTAAGATATGTCTCTTTACTCGCCTCAGCCTTGAACCCCATAACATAAGCCTCTATGGATGCTCCTTGAAGCGAACTCATAAATATTTAAAACAGTTTCTTGGTATTTATACATGGTGTTTCAACCCGACAAAGAGTGCGGGATGCGGGATTCGAACCCGCGATCACCAGCTTGGGAAGCTGCTATCCTAACCACTAGACCAATCCCGCTTATAATTAAGTCTAAAAGCGGTATATTTTAAACTATTTTTCCAATAAATTATTTTTTTGTTAGAGTTTCTGAAAGTTCAGTCGCTCTTTTAGTAGCTGCCTCAACCGCATCCATAAAAGCTACTCTTACCTTATTGGTTTCCATCTTATGGAGCCCCTCAACAGTTGTTCCACCCGGAGTCGTCACTTTAAGTCGCAGTTCAGATGGGTTAATCTTTGTTGTGAGAATCATCTTTGCAGACCCAAAGGTCACTTCTGCGGCAATCTTGATTGCAATGTCTGCTGGTAACCCCATTCTTATTGCTCCATCAGCTAATGACTCTATTACTGTAAAGATGTATGCTGGGCCACTTCCACCTAACCCGGTCATTACATCCATAAGTGATTCATCTATTGTTATACTACTCCCGACGCTTTCAAACAGTGTCTTCACTACTTCTAATTCATTTTCTTCAACTAAACTGCCTTTTGTTAGAGAAGTTGATGCAGCTTTAACTGTTGCGCAAATATTGGGCATAGCTCGGATAAATTTATTTGCAGGTAAGATATTTTCTAAAAAGCTGATTTTTACTCCTGCAGCTATAGATACAATAATCGTTTGTTTTGATAAATTATGTTCAATTTCAAGTAACACTTCTTGGATTTCTTTTGGTTTTACTGCAAGTATTACAACATCTGCTCCAGAAACAGCTTCTTTGTTATCTCTTGTTGACTTAAAACCTTGTTTAGCCAATTCTTCTATTCCCTTTGGTGTAATCTCTGAGACGCTGACATTATTTTCTTCTAATGTTCTAATCCCTTGGGCGAGGGCCATCCCCATTTTGCCGCCTCCGATAATAGCGATTTTACGCATCTTCTATATCCCCTCAACTGTCTTTCTTAGCGCGATTACTCCATCCTTCATATGTAGCTCATATGTATCGTTTACTTCAAATCTAATCGATAATCTCTCATATTCCTGCTCTGATAGAAACAGCGTCATTTTAGGTAAAACAATTTGTGGGCTATTTGGGAAGACTCCTATGGATTGGAACTGACCAAGTATCCCTTTAACGAGTTTAGTCTCATCAGTTGATCCTGCGTTTCCATATTGGGTTCTAGCTCGTATCTCAACGAGCTCGATCTGCTTCCCAGGTTGTCCTGTGTCTGGATCATTTATTGAAGTTATTTTCTGTATTCTGACTTTTGATATTTCCGGCAATTCAGACCAACTCCTTTGATCAGTAAGCCCACAAAATTAAGGTTCCGGCGATATTCCTTCTACTTCATCCTTTTTCTCTTCCTCATTCTCTACTAAATGAGTATTCTCACGAGCGATTATGTAAATGAAAAATATCATTAGAAATGCGAACCATGGTGTAACTGATCTTGGGACAAGTAGGATCCCTAAATTCAATAAGACAAAAGTAACTATATCCCCTTTCTTTCTGCAACTTAATGCAAAGAAAGGTAAAGCAGTGATAAAGAAATATTTGTATGTGCCTCTTGGGAACAAGAATATGAATAGCAGTAACGAGTAAGCTAAATACTTCACCAAATCGTTCTCATTTAATTTCTTTATTCTTGAAAATAAAAATAAAATTCCCACAAATACAGCTGAGATTACATATAGCAGATTTTGTCTAAACTTAATCGCAATTTCAGGAAACCCAAATTCTCCAAAAGCACTCCCTAAATGTGTCGGTTGAGTTATATCATATTTCCAAACTGTTAGATCATCGGGCGCGTAAGGAGATGGTATAGGAAAACCTAATGCCCATAAATAAATATCGGGATACCAAACCAAATAAGGAAGTGACGCTAAAGTAACTACTGTCACTATAATCAATAAAAACTCTGCAGACTTCCTCCGAGAAGACCATCGATAGACAGCAAACAAGATAAACGGTGTTGCAATCAAAATTGTCTGTTTGTATGCGAGAGCTATTCCTAAAGCAATAGCCGCGAACCTGAATTTCCTCAAAATAACTAGATATAGCGATAATAGAAGAAAAAAAGTTGAAGGTGGGGGATTTAACCAAAAGACTGCATCATACCATAATAATACTGGTGATGCTGCTATCATCACACCTAATAAAAGTGGAATCTTTCCCCTCATTATTTTTCGTGCTATTACGTAGACAAGAGGCGCTAACAAAACATCATAAATTAAAATAGGGATAGCCGCCCCCCAAAAAGGCGGATCGAACTTTGCGAAAGCAGACAAAGTATAAATCCAAAGCGGAGGATAAGCATGGAAGAACTCTCTATAGATCTTTTCACCGTCTAAGAATTTTTTAACTTCTGGTAAGTAAAGGCGGTCATAATCCTCATAAGGTTCGAGATGAGGATACATCTCTGGGAAATCACCATTATAAGTTGAGGCTATCGACGCTACAACAAATCTAAGGATTATTGAAACTAAAATAACTATTAGAATTTCCGGTAAATGTCCTCTCCGATTATCTCCTATTTCCATATTTGAAAATAACCGTAGATGTGGATGATATGCTTTCATTAATGTATTACTATTTTTCCTAAAATAAATTATCTAATTACTACTATATTCAGTTTAAATATCTGGGAACAATCTACAGTAAATTTAAATAGTATGTATTTTGTTGAAACTCTATCGGGGATGAAAAATTGATACCTCGGAGTTTCGAATATTATAATCCTTCAAGTCTTGAAGAAGCTATTAAGCTGCTTGATAGTAATGAGGATTCTAAAGTTTTAGCTGGGGGGCAAAGTCTTATAGCTTTAATGAAGCTAAGACTTGCTTCACCGGAATCTGTAATAGATCTAAATAATATCTCCGGAATGTCATACATCAAAGAATCAGACGGGAAGCTGCTAATCGGTGCGTTAACTACTCATGACATGTATGAAAATTCAGATCTAGTAAAACAAAAATTCTTCGTCTTATCTGAGGCTGCGAGCCGAGTTGCAGATCAGCAAATCCGAAATAAAGGAACAATTGGTGGAACAATCTGTCATGCAGACCCTTCCGCTGATGTGCCTACGGCGATACTTGCATTAGATGCAGATATTGTTATCACTGGACCCGGAGGTGATAGAGTCGTATCGGCAAAAGATTTCTTCGTCGATTTCTTCACAACTGCTTTGAATCCGAATGAGATCGTGAAAGAGATCCAAATACCATTTCTAGGTGCAAGAACTGGAAGTGCGTATTTTAAACACGCTAGGCGAGAAGGTGACTTTGCTATTGCTTCAGTCGCTGCCATCATAACCATTGATGAAGAAGGAGTATGTACAAAAGCGTCAATTAGCTTGGGCTCCGTTGGTCCTACTCCATTAAGGGCTACTAAAGTTGAGAACGCTTTAGTTGGGAAAACTTTGAATGATGACTTAATTGCTGAGTCTTCACAACTAGCTGATTTTAACATTAGTCCTCCATCTGATATACACGGAAGTGCAGATTATCGCGTTAAAATGACCAAGGTCTTCACAAAACGAGTAATCAAAATGGCTCTTAATAGAATTGGGAGTTGATAAAAAATGGAGAAGAAAAAGATTAAACTTACTATAAATGGAGAACAGATGGAAGGAGAAGCCGAGCCTAGAACTTTGTTGGTATACTTCTTGAGAGATGTTCTAGGTCTTACTGGAACACATATCGGTTGTGATACTGGGCATTGTGGCTGCTGTACAATAATCATGAACGGCGTCTCTGTTAAATCATGCATGGTTTTTGCATTTCAGGCTGAAGGCACCACCATAACAACTATCGAAGGACTTGCTCAAAATGGGAAACTTCATCCTATTCAAGAATCTTTTTGGGAGAACCATGGTTTACAATGTGGATATTGTACTCCTGGACAAATAATGTCCGCATCTTTCCTACTTAAACGAAATCCTAACCCTACAGAAGATGAAATACGAAGAGGAATAGAAGGAAACTACTGTAGATGCACTGGTTATGTAAATATTGTAAAGTCAATCAAAGCCGCCGCCGAGAAGATGCAATCTAAATGAGATAGATGCGTGGTCCCATGGCAACTGTAACTGAGGAACAGGCACCCCCTCAAAAGTGGGTAGGCCAATCAGTCAAACCTCGTGAGAGTTATCGACTAATCCAAGGGAAAGGAAAATTTTTAGACGACATAAAGCTTCCAAACATGCTATACGCTGCAATCCTGCGCAGTCCATATGCTCATGCAAAAATTGTTAGTATTGACACATCTAAAGCTAGCGCATTACCCGGAGTAATATCTATTATTACAGGAGAAGATGTTGAAAAGGCAACAAAACCCTTTATGGGTGTCGTACCCCCGCCTGGTGACAAAGTAATTGATTACTGTTTAGCTGTGGGAAAAACAAGATATGCTGGTGAACCTGTCGCCGCAGTAGCTGCAACTGAGCGGTCCATAGCTGAGGACGCTATAGATCTCATAGAAGTTGAATATGATCCTCTCCCAGTTGTTGTTGACGTCGAAAAGGCTATGAACAAAGACTCAACTTTGGTTCAAGACGCTGTTGGTTCGAACATCGTCTGGCATAAACAGTTCAACTATGGTGATTATGAAAAAGCTGCCTCACATGCAGATACAATTGTAAAAGAAAAACTTCACTTTCACCGATTTGGTGCTGCGCCAATGGAAACTGACAATGTTTTAGCAGATTATCAAGAATCTACAGGCCTACTAACCATTAATTGCAATAACCAGATGCCTATGTTCTGCCTTGCATTAATAGTACTTGCAACTGGCTGGGACTCACATAAAATACGAATTATAACAAACGATATAGGCGGTGGATTCGGCGCTAAGATTATCTCTTATACATATATGGTTCTTATTAGTCTTCTATCTAAGAAATCCGGAAGACCCGTAAAATGGATAATGGAAAGACGAGCCAATATTATTTCTGGGACACATGCAAACGAGGCAACCTTCTATGTAGACATCGCTCTAAAAAAAAATGGTACAATATTGGGTATAAACGCTAAAACTATCCATGATGAAGGCGCCTATTTGAGATATGAGCCGATCGGCGCGTTACTTTGGGTCCAAGTATCATCCGGGCCTTATAGATTCAAGAATCTTCGAATGGATGTTAACTCTGTTGTAACAAACAAAGGCCCAGTCGCGCCCATAAGAGGCTATGGACGGATGCAACATCTATGGATGATTGAACGAATCATCGAAATTGCAGCTAAACAATTGAAGATTGATCCGCTAGAAATCAGAATGAAAAATTTCATCACATCCGAAGAAATGCCATATGTTACACCAAGCGGCGCTACATATGATAGCGGTGATTATCCACAAGCGCTTGAAAAAGCCCTCGAAATGATTGGGTATCCAGAGTGGAAAAAGAAACAATCCGAGTACCGAAAACATGGAAAGCTTATCGGCATAGGCATCGGAACCGGTATCGACTCAGGAACAAACAACTTTGCTCAAGTTAAGCTAATCTCTAAAGAAAACCCATTCTCGGGTCAAAGTAGAATGGCGTTCGCAAGAATGGATGAATTTGGCCGTTTCCAAGTAGCTGTCGCATCCAATCCGCATGGTCAAAGCCATGAGACAGTTGTATCGCAAGTGGTAGCTGATGAACTCGGCGTCAAACCCGACGACGTTTTTGTATTACCCGGAATGGATTCATTCTCGCATCCATTTACAGGCCATTCTGGAAGTTATGCTAGTCAATTCGCAGTATCCGGAATAGAGGCCGTCCTTGGTGCTTCAAGAAAACTAAAAAAGAAAATAATTGAAATTGCTGCTTTCAAACTTGGTGCAACCCCTGAAGACATTATTCTAAAAGATGGAAAAGCAATAGTCCAGGACAGCGATAAATCTCTTGAATTCTGGATGATTGCAAACATGGCCTGGAGAAATAATTTAGAACTACCGCCCGATATGGAGCCAGGTCTAATGGAACTATATTGCTGGAAAGGACCGTTTAAATTACCTGATGAAAAAGAAAGACTAAACCCAACACTAACTTATTCATATCAAACTCATGTTGCTGTAGTCGAAATCGATCCTGAAACAGGTAAATTACAGATTCTGAAATATGTTGCTGTTGACGACTGTGGTACTCAATTAAATCCTCAAGTCGTTGAGGGGCAGGTCCATGGTGCAGCTATGAACGGAATTGCCGCATCAATATTTGAAGAATGCAAATATGATGACAGTGGACAGCTTTTGTCCTCCACCTTTATGGATTATCTATTTCCAACAGCAGTGGAAATTCCCCACTTCCAAACATGTCACTTAACAAGCCCATCACCATTTACAACATTAGGAACCAAAGGCGCAGGCGAAGGTGGTGGAACCCCTCTCATAACCATATCATCCGCAATCGAAGATGCTTTAGCACCGTTCGGAATAAAAATCACTGATTCACATACTACACCCGAACGCATATACAACTTGATTAAGAAAAGCAAAAAGGTTAAAGGAAACTAAACTTAAACTAAACGGTGGTTTTAGATTCATGAATTTCGACGGAACATTTGATGTTAAAGCCCCCCGTGAGAAAGTATGGGGACTTATCAGCATACCGGATAATATGGTGAAATGCATACCTGACCTGAAGGAATTCGAAATTCTCGGAGAAGACAAATTCAAAGCTTCTATCAAAGCTGGGGTGGGCTTCATAAGAGGAACATTAAATTTTACATTCACACTCTCTGACAAAACTCCTCAATCGCATGCGAAACTCTCCGGACATGGTACTGGTACCGGAAGTACTGTAGATCTGGAAACTATTATTGATTTAAGTGAATTACCTGACGGTGGGACACGTATGATCTGGAAAGCTGAAGCCAAAATCGGTGGACTAATAGCAAGCGTTGGTCAAAGGTTAATTGAAGGTGTAGCGCAAAAAACTGTGACGAAACTTTTCGACGCACTCAAAGAAGAACTAGAAAATTAGGCATAGACTGTGAACCCAAACATAGGGCTCATCAGCATTTTTATTCGGTCTGATCTTTAGTAATAAGCGTACTAATAACTTCTTCAGATGTTTGATTTTCCTCATTGCCTGTATTCATATCTCTTAACACAACTTTTCCGGACGCCATTTCACGGGGTGCAACTATTATCGTATATCTCGCATTTAATGACGCGGCTACTTCTAATTGTTTTTTAAGGCTTCTTCCCATCAACTCAACTTCTGCTAAAATGTTACTCCTGCGTAGCTGAGCTGTAATTCTGCTTGCCAAATGAGCGGACTCTTTTCCAACAAATGCAACATATACCTTTATTTTCCCTGATCTGTTGAAATCTGTTTTCCTATTTTTCTTTAACGATATGATAGTTCTCTCAACCCCGCCTGCAACTCCCGTAGCCCCAATTTCCTTCCTACCAAAAATTTCAGGTAAGCTATCATAACTTCCACCTCCTGCCAGCGCCCCTAAATCTTTGGTATTTACATCAAAAACTTCAAAGACTGGCCCCGTATAATAATCGATACCTCTTACTATGGATAGGTCTAATTGAACGCCTTGTACTCCTCTTGAGTTAAGTATGTCAATAGTTTCAATCATTCTTCTTGAAACATCATCCAAATCTGGTTCCAATTTGTTTAATATTTTGTTAGGATCTCCGCTTAGTTTACCAATCTCCAGAATTTGTTTAATGTTTGTTTGGGTGATACCTTTTGCCTGATATTCATTTATTATATCTTCCTCTTTTTTCTTTTTCAATTTGTCGAGAGCTCTTAGCATGTCAAATATCTCGGATTGATTGTTTGAGCCTGTTCTTTTTCTTATTATTTTTTCAACTATCTTTCTGTCACCTAGTTTGATTGCAATCGGCTCGATTCCAAGTCTTTTGAATAGCGTATATGTGAAGTCTATTATCTCCGCATCTGAATCAGCTTTGCTGGGGCCAAATATCTCTACATCCCATTGATAAAACCATCTATATCTACCATATTGTGGTTCATCATATCTCCACATGCTACCGAAGGAGCCCAATTTAATGGGATACTGTAGATCCCTCCTTGAAGCTACCCATCGTGATATTCCCACAGTCAGATCAAATCTCAGCGCAATCTCTCTCTTACTTTTGTCTTTAAAGAAGTAAATTTCTTTTTTTATTGCCTCCCCACTTTTTGCTTCTAATGTTTCGAGAAATTCTAGCGACGATGGCTCCATTAATTTGAAACCAAATAACTTCCTTGTGTTAGTAAACGCGTCTCTTATGTTTTCAAGTAAATTACATTCTTCTGGCTCTATATCGCGTAACCCTCTTGGCAGAGTGAAGTTCATAGTCTGTAGTGAACCTCCCACTGTAAAATAATAAACATATTCATTGATAATTTAATTAACTCGCTATTTGTCTTTTCCTAAATGTGATAGTTCAGCTAACAAAGCTGTCATCTGTATCTCTGGGTGAGCTCCAATAATAATTCTGTAATCGTACCTAGCTAGAATTTCAGCTATCTGGTCAATGTTCGATAAATTCATTTTTAGAATCGCTTCGTGGGCATGCTTTAAGAAATCTTGTTCAGACATCCCATATACTCTAGTTATTTCGATAAATTTTTCTCTTGATTTTCCGAAATTTCCTTGTAAAGCTAGGCGAACAACTTCCGACACTAGATCTTTACCGGCAATACCTGAAACCTTCTCTATATTTTCTATTGTAATTTCTTTAAACGTAGACGCTGTCTGTAATATGTTAATTGCATGTCTAAGGTCTCCTTTGCTTGCTTTGTATATCATTGAAAGACTTTCATTATTGTATTTTAATCCCTCTTTATTGCTTATCTTAGCTAAATGTTCGGCAACATCTTTTTCTTCTAATCTTCTAAAACGAAAAATAGCTAGTCTACTTTGAATTGGCTCGATTATGTTTGAACTATAATTACATATTAGTATGAACCTGCAAGATCGAGAGTTTTCTTCCATTATCCGTCTCAGTGCAGTTTGTGCGTCGTTCGTCATCTCATCTGCTTCATCAAGTATGATTATTCTATATGGAATGCCTGTTGATCTACTTCGATAACTTGCAAAAGTCTTCACTCTTTCTCGAACTGTGTGTATTCCTCTCTCATCTGATGCGTTCAAAGTTAATGCATAGTCTCTCCAATATTCCTTTAGAATGCTTCTGGCTATGCAAAGTGCGGCTGTGGTCTTTCCTGTACCCGGGGGGCCAGCAAAAAGTAAGTGCGGTATTTCAGCTGGAGACTTTAAAAGGTGTTCAATTCTCTCAACTATTTGCTTCTGGTTAACCAGTTCCCCAAGTTTTTGAGGTCGATATTTTTCAACCCACATTAAAGTTTGCAAATATAGCACCTATTATGACCATGCATCTCCGATTCCTCTACTAATATAAAACGTTGTAGAAAAACCTATTGTGGCTCTATTGTTGATGGTGGCTTACTTGAGACTGCGTATGTTACCCACGAAACTCCTGGTATCTCATTAGTAATCCTGTTACTAATATTTTCAATTATTTTGTACGGTAATCTTACCCAATCCGCAGTCATTGCATCAACTGATTCAACTATCCGTATCGTCACAACGTGGCCTAGTATACGTTTGTCCCCTACTACTCCAACAGCTTTATCATCTCCTACCATCGCGTAGGCTTGCCATATTCTGTTGTATAGCTCATTAGCCAATAGTTCTTCTTCAACTATATTGCTTGCGTCCCTGCATATTCTGATCTTCGCGGGTGTTATTTTCCCAATTATTCTTACAGCTAATCCTGGTCCAGGAAATGGATGTCTTTTGACGATGGTGTTTGGCAGTCCTAAAACAACGGCGACTTTCCGAACTTCATCTTTGTAGAGGTCTTTTAATGGCTCAAGTAACTTGAATTTCATCCATTCGGGTAACCCTCCTACATTGTGATGTGTTTTTATTCGTGAAGATTGACTTCCTGTTTTTGAAGACTCTATTATATCTGGATAAAGGGTTCCTTGGGCTAGCCATTGAAATGGACCGATTTTTGTCTCTTTATCGGTGAATACTTTAATAAATTCTTCTCCTACTATCTTCCTTTTTTCTTCAGGGTCTTTTACTCCTTTTAAACGTTGGATAAAACGTTTTGAGGCATCAACTTTGATAAGGTTAAATCCAAAGTTATCGCGAAAAGTTTTTACTACTTCCTGAACCTCATTTTTCCGCAAAAGACCATGATCTACAAATATACAAGTTAATTTGTCTCCTATTGCTTTATGTACTAATGCGGCTGTAGCTGATGAATCAACGCCGCCACTGAGTGCGCAAAGAACTGATTCCTTTCCGACTTTATTCTTAATCTCATTTACTGATCTATCTACGAATGAGGTCATTGTCCAGTTTGGTTTACATTTACATATATTAAATAGGAAATTCTTGATAATTCTAAGCCCTTGGGGTGTATGTGAAACTTCTGGATGAAACTGAATCCCAAAAATATTATTATTTCTACTTCTTATTGCAGCTGAAGAACGCTCTGTAAACGCAATTCTCTTAAACCCATTTGGAAGCTTAATAGGTGTATCTCCGTGACTCATCCAACAAATCATTTCTTTTTTGAATCCTTTGAAAATATCTAAATGGTCATCTATCGTTAGTTTAGTGCGACCGTATTCTCTTTTTTTAACGTGAATAACTTCTCCTCCCAGTTGATGAATAATAACCTGAAGTCCGTAGCATATACCCAGTATCGGCACGCCAAGATCATAGATCGTTGGATCAGGCAGCGGCGGAGATCTGTCATAGACACTAGACGGTCCCCCTGAAAATATGATCCCTTTAGGTCTTTTATTCTTAATTGTCTTAATTGATGTATTATATGGAATCAGCTCAGAATAAACTTTGCATTCTCTCACCCGTCTTGCAATTAAATGCGCATACTGTGCACCAAAGTCTAATACAAGTATTGACCCAGATCCACTTCTTGAATTTACTGACGATTTTTTAAGCAATAATTGTCTACCGTTTCTTCTCTAACATACGCGAGATTACCCATGCGCATGTATTCATGATCTCTTTTATTTTTGAAGCGTCTTTATAGTTTGTTATCGTTATCTTTGAAATAATCTTCTCATCTGTATCTATTGAATATGCAAATGCTTCGTTCTCAGTTAATTCACCTTGATTTACCAATTCAATATCTTTCTTTCTCATACCATCGAGAATTCTATTAATGAAAAATGTCTTAAAAGGAGTAACATCAATATTTAATTGAATTTCATCTACCGGTCGGATCTCCAAATATGTTGGGTAAACATTGATGTTGGCTAAAATCATCCCATCTCTAGCTCTTCGAAGTGTCTTCATTTCTTTAATTTCTTGATTTTCTTTTGACGTAGGTCTGTTTATGGGGTCTGAAGTTATCTCCGCCGCTGCTTTAAAACTTGAAGTTCTTAGGACACCGTCAAGAATTCTGAGTATCTGCTTAAGTCTCTCAATATCTTCTTCACTTTCCTTAATTTTTGCCTCTATCCATGGCTTTGTATCGGCCGCCTGTTTAATGTCATCTTCAGAAAAGCTCATCCATTATGGTTTGGATAGAAGCCGGTTTTAACCTTTCCAATGATTGATGAACCCTGCATAAAAATAACTCAGATTTTACCTTTGTATATTTAGGCAAAAACATCTTACTTGTAAGATACTTCAGGCTCCTTTCATCTAATCTAATTCAAATATTTGTATTTTTGTCTCGAAACAGGTAATCATTTATATTAGATCAATTCGAATATTTAATTTACAGGCCTAGTGAATTGACAACTAAAATTATGGTAGATGAGTTCGACTCCAAGGCGTTGCGAGTCAAAGGGCTTCAATTTATTGTGGGAAAATTCGTTGAAGGTGAAGATTGGGCGGAGAAACAAGGTCCTACTCCTTTTCCCGGAATAATGGAACTTCGGGATTGGGATCGACATTTATTGGAAAAATATCCCCCATTATATTCCCCTTTAAGCGATTTTTGTGAATTTTGTACATATGGGAAATGTGATCTTACTGCCGATAAGAAAGGTGCTTGTGGAATAAATATGGCCGGTCATATGGGTAAATGGTCTTTACTTCAATGCGTTATGGGTGCTGCTGCTCATACTACACACGCCCATCACATGATCAGTTTTCTAATCAGCAAATACGGTCGTGATCTTCCACTTGATCTAGGAAATGAGGTGGAAGTGGAGGCACCTATTACACGTTTAATCGCAGGTATTAAACCTCAAAAACTTGGGGATCTCGAAGAAGTTATCCACTATCTCGAGAGTCAAATAACTCATCTCACATCTGCAACTGCAACTGGGCAGGAACAACATCCAATAGACTTTGAATCCAAATCTCTTCATGCAGGTATGCTTGACAACCTTGCTCTAGAGGTTTCTGACATTGCGCAGATATCCGCCTTGGGACTACCTAAGGGGGATCCATCATCATCACTAGTACAAATTGGATTGGGTGTAGTTGATCGAGATAAACCTGTGGTCCTATGTGTAGGTCATAATGTGGCGCCCGGAAGTGAAGTGATAAACTATTTAGAAAAAACTGATTCCTATGGTTTGGTTGAAGTTGCAGGTATATGTTGCACTGGCGCGGATCTAGCAAGATTATCTAGTGGTGTAAAATTCGTGGGGCCGGTATCTCGGCAGCTTAGATTTGTCAGAACAGGTATTGCCGATGTAATGATTATCGACCAAGAATGCGTTAGAGGAGATATAGTTGAGGAAGCATTACGTGTGGGAACCCGAGTTATTGCAACATCTGATCAATTGGTTGCCGGGCTTCCAAATTTTTCAGAAATTGACAACTCAGAAGTTATCCGCAGCATTCTTTCTAACGATACTCCTGCAGTAGTTATCCAAGATCCTATAAAAGTAGGTGAAATAGCTGTGCATGTAGCAAAAAAGAACTATCAAACAAGGTCTAACAAAGGCTTAGATGTTAAAGAAGTACTTGCGAGGACCGCGGACTGTTCATTCTGTGAAGATTGTACTAAAAGCTGCCCGATAGGATTGAACATAGGTCAAGCAGTAAATAACGCAAAAAATGGGGACACATCCTCTCTTGTTACGATTTTTGATGAATGCATTGGATGCGCAAGATGTGACTCTGCTTGTACGAACAATATCCCTGTAATGTCTGTAATAGATGCTGCCTCCGATCAAAAAGTTAGAGATGAAAAGTTTACAATAAGGGCCGGACGTGGCCCAATAAGCGACACCGAGATTAGACGAGTCGGGCGACCAATAGTTATGGGTGAAATACCTGGAGTAGTAGCATTTGTTGGGTGTGCAAATTACCCTGGTGGAAATAAGGATCTAGTTAGGATGGCTGACGAATTTGCAAAAAGACAATATATCGTGATAGCATCTGGCTGCGCAGCAGCTGACATTGCACGGTATAGAGATGAAAATGGTCAGACCTTATATGAAAAGTATCCTGGAGAATTTGATGCAGGTGGGTTAATTAACACTGGTTCATGTGTATCTAATGCTCATGCAATAGGCGCTGTGATAAAAATAGCTAGCATCTTCGCAAAAAGAAAATTAAGAGGAAATTTCGAAGAAATAGCCGACTACATTTTAAATCGAGTAGGTGCAGTAGCAGTAGCCTGGGGAACACAGCATCAAAAAGCCATGTCAATAGCGACTGGTGCCAACAGGTTGGGAATACCTGTAATACTCGGTCCTCAAGGGATAAAATATCGACGTGAATATTTAGGCCGAGATGATAATGATGATAACTGGACTGTCCTAAATGCGAGAAATGGAAACAAAGTCTATGGGGGGCCTGCGCCTCAACACTTGTTATGCTCTGTTGAGACTGTTGAAGAAGTAATGGTTACCGCAGCAAGATTAGTTATGCGGCCAAATGACACCAATAAAGGAAGAATGATCAAGATCTCAAATTACATTGATCTACACCGTCGACAATATGGCGATTATCCTGATGATCTCCATCGATTTGTGAGATCCGAGAATGATCTACCGATAACCTTGAAAGAAGAAATACTGACTATCATAAAAGATAAAGGCTGGGAACCTGTAGAGATTCCTGATCCGACGATTCTTGATAGAATGGTAATAAGGAAGGAATAAAATTGTCAAAAACTGTTGCTTGGGAAACATCAGAAGTACGAGGCCCAAAAGTGGCTTATACTGTAAAATCTGAAAACATCTCTCGGATGCTAAAAAGATTTAAACGCGTTCTGATTGTTATAGGTGGCGCATCTAAAACCGGTCAATTAGATGGTGTAAATATCCTAAACTTCTCTATAAGTCTCGCTAACATATTAAAGGGAACTTTAGCAATTTCTCCGGGATCATACAAAGCATTTACTAAACATAATAAAGTAGTAAAAGTGAATATATCACTTGTAGATCTTGTTAATAGGATAATTGATAAACAATGGACTGGATTTGATAACCAAGGAAAATATGATCTGATAATATTCATCGGCGGGCTGTACTTCTTCCAAAGCATGATCCTATCAACCATAAAACACTTTGCTCCAAAACAACGAACTATTTCATTAGATCGATATTATCATCCTAACGCCGAATTTTCATTAGAGAATTTAACACCTGCAAAATGGAAAGAAGGACTCGATACACTAATTCAAGGGTTGAAATCTCAAAAATAACTTTAATTCTAAACTGCTTCTTATCTCTAAAACGAATCTTAAATCCGAATAACGGATAATAATATCAAAGTAGAAAGTGTTAGCAAACAAATATTTATAATAAAAAAATAATCAGGGTAATATTTGATAACGATGTCTAATAAAGTACATTGTGCACACATACTTGTTAAAACAGAACAAGACGCCAAACTAATTCTTAATAATTTGAGTAATGGTGAAAGTTTTTCCAAGATTGCAAAGGAAAAATCTCTTTGCCCCTCACGAAAAAAAGGTGGGGATCTTGGAACGTTTGGTCGAGGGCAAATGGTAAAAGAATTCGAACGAGCCGCATTTAATTTACAAAAAGGACAACTCTCACAATCAATCCAGACAAAGTTTGGTTGGCATATTATAAAACGACTAGAATAACCTTAAGGAAAACCATATCTTACCCAAAACAATAATTCATCGAGGTTATTCATTCGAGAATAGCTTGATTTTCCTTAATCTTGACATTTTCTTTATTTCTCTTTCTCTACGTAATGCATTCAATCTACTGTGGCATCTCTCTTGATAAACTAGTTTAATGGGTAAGCGGCTTCTAGTAAATTTAGACGCCCTCCCTTGCCGATGTTCCTCTAAACGTCTTTGAATATTGTTTGTATATCCTGTGTAAAAATGGCCTGTTCGGCATTTTAGAATGTATACAAAGTTCGCCAAGGTATATCAAATGTTTATATCATTAATTCTTAGACATTTATAGTATAGGTTGAAACAGAATTATTCTAATAGCTTTTACTTTTAATATTTTTTCCTACAATCAAAGATAATAAGTTGGTTGCTAATAAACAAAAAATGCTTCCAATCATATTATTCATAACTCTACAAGTTTAGCTTCAAACTTTTGTAAATGTTATAAAAATGCGGAGAAAAAACTGAAAAAAAGCGCATATTTATATAGTCCACAAAAGTCTCTGAACTTACTGCAAGATAGTGTCCTTAAAATTCAGATGCAGTGAAATTCTGACAACGGCCATTGTTTTTCGGTAGAGCAAACAAAAAATGGACACTTTCAAAGAATTTGAATTAATACCTCAATTACTGCGAGGTATAGAATCTCTTGGTTTTTCGAAACCTTTTCCAATACAGGAAAAAACGATACAACCTCTCTTAGATGGTCAAGACCTAATTGGCCAAGCAAAAACTGGATCAGGTAAAACGGCTGCCTATGGGTTGCCTTTACTTCAATCAATAGATAGAAATATACGTGATGTTCAGGCCTTAGTTCTAGCGCCAACTCGTGAACTAGCTGTTCAAATCACTGACAGTCTAAAGACACTAGGGAAATATACTGGTTTAAGAGCGGTCTCAATCTATGGAGGGCAATCAATTAACGTTCAGTTTGAAGCATTAAGGCGAGGTGCCCATATAATTGTTGGCACTCCGGGTCGAACAATCGACCATCTTAAGCGAGGTTCACTTGATTTTGGCTTTGTAAAGTACGTGGTTCTCGATGAGGCGGATACAATGCTTGAAATGGGCTTCATTGACGATGTTGAATTCATTCTAGATTCTACTCCTGAAAAGCGACAGACTAGCCTTTTTTCCGCAACAATGCCACACAAAATTATTGATCTATCAAGCAGATATATGTCTAACCCCCTAAAAATCTTAGTAGATTCAGATGAACCTTCAGTTGATACTTTAGATCAATATTTCTCCGTTTTAGACACTGAAAAAAAATTCGAAGCTTTGTTGGATATATTGCAGCAAGAACGTGACTCTAAAATGATTATCTTCTCTAGAACCAAAAGAGGTGCACATAAAATTTCAAGAGAACTTGGGCATCAACAAATATCCGCTGTTGCCCTTCATGGCGATCTTAGTCAACGACAACGCGATAATTCTATGAACCAATTTAGAACAAACCGCGCTGATATTCTAGTTGCTACAGATGTTGCAAGCCGAGGAATAGACGTACAAGATGTGGACAGTGTTATAAATTACGAAGTTCCTGAAAACCCGTTGCTCTACTTTCATAGAGTCGGTCGAGCAGCAAGAGCTGGTTCAAACGGAAAATCCTACACTTTAGTCTCAAAACGCGAATTTAATGACTTCGCACGCATATGTGAACTTACAAAAGTTAAGATAAAACCTATGACCGAGGAAGACAAAAAATTTGCATTCCATGTTACAGACGGTGGTCAAGGGCGGCGTTATGGTGGTCAAGGGCGGCGTTATGGTGGTCAAGGGCGGCGTTATGGTGGTCAAGGGCGGCGATATGGTGGTCA
>Ga0187827_10000754_pt1 | contig 49575 bp, 45 predicted proteins | sample ETNtaG_39_FD_167969 | JGI IMG/M metagenome (GOLD analysis project Ga0187827, IMG submission 167969) | Marine microbial and viral communities from oxygen minimum zone, Eastern Pacific Ocean - ETNP2014_SV_150_PacBio MetaG (Illumina Assembly) | ecosystem: Environmental > Aquatic > Marine > Hypoxic...
GCTCGTTTAAATATTCGCTCAGGTCATCGACATGAGGTAATCAGAATGGTAGAGAATCGCGAAGTATCTTTTGGTATTATCCCAGGCAGAGAACAATCTAAGGGTCTGACTTTTAAAAGACTTTTCAAATATGAACGAGTCCTCATTACTCCTTTGGGGCATCCTCTTCTCAAAAAACCTGTAAAATCTCTTGCAGATATAGTCAAGTATCCTCTTATTCTATTGGAGAAACATTCCTATACCCGAATTACGTTAGAAGAGGAATTTACTAACCAAGGATTGGAGTTTCAGGTAGTTATGGAGTTAGACAGTATGGATTTTATAAAGCAATTCGTGTCTATTGGAATGGGTGTATCAATAGGCCCGCTTCTTGCTATAGAACAAAAAGATCTGGAAAAACTGGGCGTAATAAAACTTGATAATTTGTTGATGGAGGATGAAGGAGGAGTTATAACAATACCAGGCCGACCTATTTCTAATCATAGCCTAGCTTTTATATCAACATTCGAAGAAAGTTTACTCAATAATTGCACTTAATATTATCTTAGCTATATTCATGTGGAATTGAGTACCGATAGCGTTTTGGGGGTCTATTGTATATATTAATGTGGGTGTAAGAGTGCTGAAAATTATTTTAGAAAGAAGTTGAGTTGGAGTATGGATAGCCAACTCTAGATTAGGCAAACTTGATGCTCTCTTCTTGGCAGAGAAAAGCTGATAAAAGTTTCTAGAGTCAGCAAAAATCCATAAAAGTTTAGGTTCTCACAAACATAAACTCGAAATACAACCAAGATAAGATATAAACATACTATATTTTAATGTGGTAGTACGAGTGCCGAAGGGCGACTGGAGCTATTAAATATGTAAATGTAAATTCATCTTTTTTGATTATTAGTTGCTAGTGAATCCAACAAGCTATTCTTACTTTTGTTTTCTTTACTTTACTCTTTTGTTCAGAAGGTCAATTTGATTTATCTAAATTTTTGTCTCTCGTTCAAAAACTGTGACCTAGCAAATGAAGCTACCTATTAAGTTGAATTAAAGAATCTTTAAATTAGTTAAGGTCAAATTTATATTATTGACCGAGCCTGAAATAATTAAACACTCCTTTTTGGAAAATATCATTATGGATAACGATAGACATGAAATTGATTTTGTCAGGAGTTTTTGCCGTTGATTCCTGAAGAAATGTTAATAATCATTTTTGTTAATTTTTTACAGTTATTTGTTAATAATTCCCAATTTTGTTGAGATATAATTTCTTCCGTAAATAATTTTGATCCCATTCCAATAGCAAAAACTCCTGCTTCAAACCAATCATTGAGAGATTTCGGATCAATATCAATGTCTCCTGTGGGTAGTATACGAGCCCAAGGCATTGGCGCCAAAAGGGATTGTACAAATGATGGGCCTACAACTGAATTAGGAAATACTTTTACTATATAACAACCTAATTCTTCAGCTACAGATATCTCTGAGGGAGTAAGACATCCTGGAATATAAGGTATCTGTTTTCGATTACATGTCTTTGCCACTTCGGAATTAGTGACTGGCCCAACAATAAAATTAGAGCCTAAAGAAATATATAAATTAGCAAGAGATGGATCTAATATAGAGCCAGTTCCTAGAATCATATCTGGTAAGCTTTGTCTACAGTAAATTTCAAGATCTTTGAATACTTCCCATGCAAAATCTCCTCTATTAGTAAATTCGAAAATTCTGATACCACCTTCATGACATGCTTTCGTAACGTTTTTTACAATTTCTATATCAGGATGATAAAAATTAAGAACAAGTTTATTTAAATTGATGTAGTTTAGTGTTGCTAATTTATCAAATCTGCCCATATCTAACCTCTTGTGTAATCCATTAGTTAACTTTTAATCGAGATAGAACGATCATATACAACTTTATAATAGTGCAATAATTTCAACTTCCATTTTGTTTTCATAATGATATCATGCTTCAATATTATTTAACCTCTGATTTTTTAAATTTAATTTTGCATCATTTATCCATTTTTCTTCCTGAAATTTAATCAGCATTTCAGCCTGTTCATCCCAATATATTAAATCATTGATTATTAACAATGGGTTTTCTCTTATGTTAGTAAAATAATCAAATTTCCATTTTATATTTATTACAATTTGTGGAAATAATTCATATGAAAAAGGAGTTTTAATTTATTTAAGTTTTTCTAATAAAATTTTAAAAGAATCATTTACATTATCAATTGATATTTCACTGGATAATGAATTATTAGAAGAAGATTTAATTTCTTTATAAACAAATATGTTATCGCTCATTTAACTACCGTTATAAAAACGGTAAGGTATTAGTGTATTAATTCAAGTAAATCTTTTAGTGAATTAAATACAGAGTTGGATAAATGGCCACCCATGCTAGATCGACTAGATGCCACCACTTTACTGCTCCTTCAACTGCCCATGAATTACCCTCTCCTATGTCGTTCTTTCTTTTCATAAAATAGACGATGGCAAAAGCGATCAATCCTGTAAGAACATGAGTTGCATGCACTCCTGTCAAGGTAAAAAGAACTGTACCATAAGGACTGGAAGGCCATGTAACTTCATGTCCGAGAGCTATTCCCCATTCAAATCCAACCCCCACAAGGAAAAGTAATCCTATAACAATCGTAAGCAAAATATTTAAATTCATCCCTTTTCGATTATTATTCTCAGCTGCTACTTCAGCTCGATAAGCAGTTAAAGAAGAGAAAAGAAGTATAACAGTCAAGCCAAGACCAAGGTATTGGTTGATTTCTGAAGGGGTATTTAATCCGTATACAAAAAATCTAGAGGACACTAAAGCTACAAAGAATGAAGCATCAGAAATCAAGAATAACCATAATCCTAATCTGTTTAGAGTCAGTTTTTTAAGTTTATCGGTAATTTCAGAAGTATGGGTAGTCATTTCAATTATTCCTCCTCTTCCACAGTAAAGATTATCCCTCTCCAGAGATCTCTAATGTGTTCCCAAATTTGTCCAAAATGCATAAAATACTGAACTATTAAAGCTCCTTTAATTAAACCAATGACAAATAAGCACACTGCCAATATAATTCCTTGCAAAATTACTGCAACTATAAATTCAATAGCAGTAAGTACCATTAGAGCTGTTATTACAAACCATCCAATACGCATAAAGTTTGAAATCGTTTTTGTGCTCATTCTTCTACCTCATTGATTTTTTTTGAATCAAAATTCTTCAGATCCTGTTTGATTGTTGAATGTTGAACTGTCGGATCACCGTATCCATAAGGTACTCCTGTAATCGAAGGAATAGTCTCAAAATTTTCTTCAGGAGGCGGTGAAGATACTTGCCATTCAAGCGTTTTTGATTCCCACGGATTCGGTAAAGCTTTAGGACCTTTTACTAATGAGTAGATAAGATTCCAAATAAAAACTAAGAATGATAATGCCATTAGATATGCGAATATGGATACTAGACCATTGATATCAGAAAATTCAGTAGGATATGTGGCTACCCGTCTACCCATTCCATGTGTTCCAGGTATAAACATTGTCATAAATGTAAGATTGAAAGTAATTAACATCAGTACGGCATGAATTCTTCCCAGGGTTTCGTTATACATTTTTCCAGTAATTTTAGGGAACCAGTAATATATAGCAGCAAATATTGCAAATACCTCTCCGCCAACAATCGTGTAATGGAAATGGGCAACAACAAAATATGTGTCTTGCAGTTGAATATCTGTAGGGGCATCAGCTAAGAAAATTCCTGTCAATCCACCGATTGAAAAATTGAATAATATAGCTAAGGCAAAAATCATAGGTGTTTTAAGGCGCAGTTTACCTCTCCAAAGGGTAGTTAGCGCCACCAAGAATATAAGACCTGTTGGAACGGAAATAGCTTCAGTGAGAATCATGAATGGTCCGTGTAACCATTCATGCATGCCACTAGTGAATAAGTGATGAGCCCAAACAATGAAACCAAGGAACATGATTGCAAAAAGTGCCTTTACCGCCCATTTGTAGGCAAATACCGGTTTTCTTGAGAATGTTGAAATAATTTCAATTAGGAGTCCAAACGCAGGGAGAGCCATGATGTATACTGCAGGATGGGAGTAGAACCAGAAAACATGTTCATAAAGTAATGCGTTACCTCCAACTTCACCAACGGGATTGAAAAAATGCATCCCGACAACTCTCTCAAGAATTAACATGAGAAGTGCATATGCGACCCATTGAGTTCCGATAAGTGCAATAATAGCAGCTGCTAGTACACTCCAAATAAAGATAGGAGTCCTTCCCCAAGTCATACCAGGAGCACGCATAGCCACGATAGTTGCTATAAAATTAACCCCTCCAAGAATTGATGATACACCGAAAGTCAAGAAAGCTAATTCAAATAAAAGTGCACCATTCCCTGGAGTTTTCGTTGCCAATGGAGGATAGGCTGTCCATCCTGTATCGAATCCACCAAATAACGGAGTTAATAAGAGAAGAACAGCTACTGGAGGTACTACCCAAACACTAAGAGCATTTATACGTGGAAAAGCCACATCTTTTGCTCCTATCATTAAGGGGACTACAAAATTAGAGAAACCACCCAAAAGAGCAGCTACTGCAACAGCGATCATCATAATTCCATGCAGGCTCATGACGGAATTGTATACATTAGCACTCATAATATTTTGCTCACCGTTAGCAAGCTCAAGTCGCATCAAGACAGAAAGTGCACCAGCCAACAAAAAGACTACCAATAGCAAGACAAGATACTGGATTCCTATGACTTTGTGATCAGTGCAAAATCTGAAATATCGTTTCCATTTTCCTGAATTATCGTGTATGACACTAGTTAATCCAAACCATTCCTTTGCCCACGTTCGCCACATTCCAATTCCCATTAGCCAGCCAATCAAAGCACCTACATAACCTAAAGTTATGAGAGGCTGTGAGGTTGAGTAACCAGTTATGCTAGTAATACCCAAGGAAATACCAGCTCCGATAACAAACCCGATTATTGCAAAAAGTAAGCCGTTAACTATAGGAATTAAGCCAGTCATTATATCATTTCCTTCTCTACAACTAATATATTTATTTCTTGTTTTCTGTTATCCATTGTTCAAATTCTTTTTTCTCTACTACTGCTATCTCGTTAGACATCGTTGAGTGGTGTTCACCGCATAGTTCTGCACACTGAACTCTGTAGTCAATATTTTCCTCATAATTTCCAATTCGAATTGTTGTTATATCAAGGCGAGTGACTATACCTGGGACAGCATCAATTTTTTGCCGAAAAGCGGGAATCCAGAATGAATGTAAAACATCTTTATCAGGGGTACTGATCTTGAATCTAATAAGACTGTCATTCGGTAGCACAAGAACAGCATCTGCTGCTGTTAACTTAACAACTGGATCTTGAGTCTCCAGATCAATTGGATAATCATCAGTTATCTCATAATACTTATATGTCCACTGCCATCTCTGCCCAGTCACATAAATTTCTAAATCCGGAGTATCATCATGAGTGGCACGAAGCTCATTCAATCCAGTATACCCAGGAACAACAATAACAAACGTACATAAGGCTGCCGACCATATTAACCAAGACCATGCCCAGCTTCGATGAATACGCTGTGGTTTGGCATCCTCGGCATTATCATTTTTGTTACGAAATCGTAATAGAGAGTAACCAACTATTGAAATTACTAAAGCGAAAACTGGAACACCTAAGGCAGAAAGAATAAAAAAAGCATCGTCAACTAAGATTGCCTGAGTTGCTCCTTGCACTGCCCCATTCACTCCATGATATCCAAGAAGCATGCTTTCACGAGCTAAGAAAAGCAACACTTCTCCCACAACACTAATTATTATCCAAAGTAATCCAACTATAAAAGTATCTTTGTTCACTTTATTATTCTCGTTACCCTGAAGAACGGGATTGTCGCCATTCACTCTTCTGATAGTTATTTAATTAAATAATAAGTTAATGTAAGTTACCAATAATAGGTGCGTTTGCATCAGATTTTTCAAAAAAGTTGATCGTTTATTTAACCTATTGAGGAATTAATATCATGCAGATATTTATGTGGAATATGGAGTACTGATAGACGACTGGATGGAATTGAATATATTAATGTAGTAGTCAGGGTGCTGAAATTAATACTTTTTCAACTCATTAATGGCTTACAGGTAAATCAACAGAACCACAGCAAAGTTTGAATTTCTTTCCACTATTACATGGACATGGTCCATTTCTTCCCACATTGTTTTTCTTGGCTGCAGAATGAATCGCTGACATTGAGATAGGCTTGGTTCTTGTACGCACACTAGCAGGCATTATACCGCTGGGAATTACCATGCCTCTCTGTTTAGCTGTATTTATAGCTATTTTTTCCAACTGGCCATATTTCTCTTCAAAAAAGGTTTTAAAGGAAGAGCAGAAATAAGGTAAGGCATATTCAGCTTGGCCTACATTGATCGTTCGGTAGCTGGGGCATTCTCCATAACAGAGAGTCTTCCAAGAACACTCTAAACAATCGGGATGAAGTTTGCTCTTTATCTTAGAGAATCGGGTAAACTTTTCCCCTTGAATTATTTCCTGTAATGACGTTTCATTTATGTTGCCCAAAAACCATTCATTTTCCACACGAAAATCACAGGGATAACAATCACCGTTGTGTTCAAGCACTATATAACCACAATTACGAGCTAAGTGACACATTTCTGATGGGAATCCCCAGAGCATCTGTATTATATTGTCCATCCAACGAATTCTTAATTTATCCACTCCTATCTCGATCCAAACATCTAGGAGAGTGTTGAGGAATTGCGCATATTGCTCCGGAGTAATGGATTCTTCAGTAATTCCTGTAGCAGTAATGGAAGAATAATTCGGCTGCATCTCTACACAAGGTATGAATTGTAAGTCCATGAAGCCTTGTTCCACTAGCCAATATAGCATCTCTCTTGGGTTTGTTACATTTCTTTGATTAATTACAGTTAGAACGTTAAAGGGTACTTCATGACGTTTTAAATATTCCACACCATTCATTACTCTATCATGAGTACCTCGATTAAGAAGATCTTTTCTGTACTTGTCGTGCCACTCAGGAGGCCCATCAATACTGACGCCTACAAGAAATCGCCATTTCTTGAAGAATTTTGCCCAATCGTCATTCAGTAGTGTCGCATTAGTTTGAATCGCATTATTCATCACGGGAGATACAGATCCATTTGCCATCTCTAGTCCAATTTGTTTCTCCATTTCCAAAGCAGATTCGAAGAAAGATAAACCCATCATGGTAGGTTCGCCTCCTTGCCATAGAAAAGTAAGATATGGAGAAGAGAGAGGAATATATTGCCTGAGAAAAGTTTCAAAAGTTTTAAGAGAAAGCGTGGGATGATCAGTCCACGGATAGATTTCCTGTTTTTTAAGATAAAAACAATAAGTACAGTTTAGATTACATCTACTAGAGGAAGGTTTGAGTAAAACACTGGTATGATATTTCATATTATCTCCCGATCAAATGTAAGGATAACTAGAAACAGAGAGCACTCCGATAAGTGAAATGTTTCCCATTTTCTCCTTTTTATTTCTCTAATAACCTTATGCCAATCGCCAATAATTTCATGATAGTCATTTAATTTAACCATACGAGCCAAATTCTTGAGCTGCTTCAAACATAGCTCTAATGTTTTCTGCCGGAACCTCACTTCGAACGGTATGACAAGATGTAAGCACGAATCCTCCACCAGATCCTAAAGTTTCTATTTTTTCTTTGACTTCTTTCCTCACATCCTCAGGAGTGCCAAAAGGTAAAGTATGCTGAGTATCTATTGCTCCCCAAAATGCCAAACTTTTACCAAATTCAGCCTTTAATTGATCAGCATTCATATTCCAAGCAGTTGTTTGAACTGGATTTATGGCATCCACACCAATATCAATAAGGTCGGGAATCAGAGCATGAATGGCACCATCGCTGTGCATCACTACCTTTGCATCAGTATTGTCATGGATCGCTTGAACACACTTAGCTAAGTACGGCTTGATCTGTTTCTGGAACATCTCTTCTCTGAAGTATGCTCTATCTTGAAATCCTAGATCATCAGCAAAAGAAACAACATCAACATATGGACCAGCCTCTTTCAGGATTGAAACAGTAGATTCTACAATCAAATCGGTTACTTTTTCAAGCAACGCCTGTGCATTTTTGGGTTCGGCGATAAGATCTTCCATAAATTCAGCAAAACCTCTAAGACGTTGGCAGGGAGCAACAGAAGAATGTCCAACTGATACCACTATTGCATAATCAGTTTCTTCATGAAGTGTTCGAGCCTTTTCTTTTAGTCCAGAGACTCGGTGAGTTTCGTGAGCGTCAGGCCAAGTATATTTCTCAATATCTCCAATATTAAAATCATCCTTCTGGAAAGGACCAATCCTATACATATATGGGCCGATTTCGTTGCGGGGTCTATCCCAGATAACTCCCCATTCGTCACGGTAAGTGTAATCATCCAGTTGAACTCTTGACAACGCTTGTGAATCTATCGGTTGATCAGGGCTAACACTCCTTGTATCGATTCCGAATAATTCAAGAATCTCATCACAAGGGGTCAGATCGTGATCTGGATTGACAGGATCGTTCAAATCCGGACGTTCCAGTTCTTTAGGTAGAGAAGCTATCTCTAGTAAATTTACCAATCGTTTATAGGCTATGTTGCTTATAGAACTAGCGATTGTTCCACAGTCGATAGGAACCCTGTCTGGCGCTTCAAGATTCAAAGCAGTTTTTATTCTTTGGCGGGAAGTCATCTTATCTGACATTTTTTCTTTTCTCCTTTTTATTATATTTCGATAATTTGTTTTTCATCTGTAGTAGTCTAGAGAATTCTCTCACTTAGTAAGACATAATGAACAAACAATTGATCTCAATCATCACTTTTATTCTTTTGAAGAGTGATCATGTCTTCCTTGATCATCTTAACGGCAGAAGCAGCATCAGGTTTAAATCCATCTGCTCCTATTTCATCAGAAAATTGATCAGTTACCGGAGCTCCTCCAACATAAATTTTCATTTTTCCACGTACTTCTAATTCTTTTGCTCTATCTATAACTGTAGCCATTCCGTTGATAGTAGTAGTCAGAAGAGCTGATAAACAAAGTACCTGAGCTTCATGTTTCTCCATAGCTGATAAGAATTCATCTGCTGTATTATCAGATCCCAGTAGCACTACCTCAAAACCAGCGCCTTCTAGCATCATGGCAACTAAACTGACACCTATATCATGTAAATCTCCAACTACGGTTCCGCAAATTGCTGTTAGTTCAGCCTTTTCTTTAGATTTGGCCAATAGAGGTTTTATATGGATCATTGCTTGTTTCATGGCTTTAGCAGAAACAAGCATTTCAGGCATGAAATATTCTCGGCTTTGAAATTTGTCTCCTACTATATCCATACCGGGTATAAGACCATTGTTAAGTATATCGCTAGGTTCCATTCCTTCAGCAAGAGCCTCGACAGTGAATGACTCGGCTTGAACAACTTTCCCTTCTACTACATAGTTTGTCAATTCATTTAAATCCATTTAATGCATCCTTTCAGCTATAATCTCATTATTATTAAATCCATTGAATGGTTCTATCCTTAAAGGGCATCGGATAGCTTGGCAATATTTACAGGAACTTTCCGATGGATCTCTCGTAATGATTAGAGCATTCCCTATAGGAATAATACCAGACTGAGATTTCTGAGGTTTCATAAATGAAGTTTCTAAGAGTTTGACTCCAATCCTTTTTACAGGCAGTAAGTCAAAAATTATTGACTGTCCTGTGATATCCCAGTAGGTCTGACCAGGATTTAGGCAGGTTCCCATTTTCCAACCTCGAGAAATGGTATCTGATTGTAAGAGATCCAGAACATACGTAAAAGTATTAAAAGACACTACAGTTCCCACTGCATCCATTATGATTGCTTCAATATTATTCCCTTCTTTCGCAAGTTGCGAAATTCTACGATCTATTCTCGGACCGATAGTTGCCACTAGCAAGATCGCTTCCCGCGCACCTTGAAATAAATGTGCTGCGAATTTATTTTGAATAACTGTACTAGAACTAATGTGCACCTCTTTTGAAGTGATTTTTTCTACTGGGATATTATTGTAGATTGCACGAGGAGCAGATAATTCTCGAACTTCATTAATTGCTTGAGTTAACTCATTTTGGAGCTCAGACACAACCCTACCTTTTGTTCCCATAACTTCCCATACATCTTCCTCTTCTATATCAAATGGTATTTCAATTATTTCATACAGATTATTTATCATAGGAAAGAGATTATAATTCTAACAATTGCAAGGGTCACATTTACAAGGATCACACTTACAATTGGGATTACTGCATTTTGTCATTTGGAATTCTCCTTATAATTAGTTGTCTTGTTCCACGATAATCTATATCAAATGGTATTTCAATTATTTCATACAGATTATTTATATGGAGTTAAGTGCCGATAAGCGTTATAGGGAGGGTCTATTGTATATATTAATGTGGCAATGAGAGTGCTGAGAAAGATATGATACTTAACTTTATATCATCACTTCGTTATTCCATTCTCTTTTGAAGTCAATATGAGCAGCAGTTGTATATGGTCTCCGAATGCTAGAATAGGTGCTTCCGGGTCAATATACTCTCCGAGAGAGATGGTTTGAATAATTTAACTACTACTATGTGATGGCTTCTAAAATTATATAAGTGAAGGATTTTTCATCAACCATTTTACAAGTCTCTTAATCCCCCCAAAAGGATAAAAGTGCAAATTATCAAAAGGGATAATTTCATGCAACAATGTTTTCGGGATAAGACGTTCAAAATATTCAAGGGGATCATGATTTCTTTTTATTTCTGATTCCTGAATTAATCGTTTAGGTGAAACTCCACAAATATCTGCATATCTTATAAGACGTTTTAAATTAATTGGCCCTACAACGCCTAAGTGAATTGAAAAATTTTGTGGGTCAATTTTTGCAGTTCTTTTTTTAGTCTCTGTAATCCACTGATTAGTTTTTCTCTCATTAGTAGTCCACTGAGTTATGATTGAGGAACGAATATTCTTTTGATTCAACCAGTCACATTTTTTTATTAAGTTTATATTTGTATTTGGATCATTAATATTTCCTTCAGGAAATCCTGCTATGTTTACTTCATTAATATTATATTTCTCTAATAGGCCTGACGAAAATACATCCATTGTTTCCTTGAATGTTGTAAAGGTTCTTGAGTTATTTTGAACTAAGTCTGGTTGGTTGCTAAAATTTCCTCCGATACATAAAAGTTTATTGATTCCAAGATCCGTAATTTTTTTAAGATATATTTCTAGTAGTGAATCAGTCCGCAAAGTTCTTACAGGACAGTGAGGTACTGGTCTAAAATCTAAAGATTGAATTACTTTACAGGATTCAAGTATCTCATTTTGGTCAGTTTCTGGAAGATATACAATGTGAATCTCTTCAAATAATTCTTTAGGTATGTATTTTACTTCATTAATTTGATTAGTAACAATTTCTATTGAGTATTTATTTCTCAATTCTTTATTCCTCTTTTTCAGTAATCAGATGAATGGTTTTTTGTGAATTATTCTTATGTGTTAATATAAAAAACTCTATTTTTATTTATTACAAACTTGATTTTCATTTAAATAAAATATCAATACATCTATCTCTATTCCTCCAAGTAAAGAATGAGCTGTTGACCCTAAAATAAATTTATTTACACCCGACCTTCCGTGGGTACCTATAATAATTAGATCTATATCAAGTTTTGTAGACAATGAACGAATACTGTTAGCAACATGCCCTTTCTTAACAATAATTCTGTGAGGTGTTATATTTAAATTCGATAATTGATTCGTTAGATTTTTTTCTGATTCTTCAATTAAATAATCATCCCAATTTTGAAGATAGATCGAATAATTCACATATGCATAATGATGTGCAAGCAGCGGAACAATATTCACAACGGTAATTTTTGCTTCATTTTCGGTTACAATAGACGAAGCTTTTTGTAATATCTGATCAGAATCTCTAGTTAGATCAACTGCCATAAAATATTCTTATAACTCATTTCATGATAAATTTATATAATATATATGACAGTGTCATGATTAATAAAATAAATAAAAAGGTGCATTTTCACCACGTTTTGGAAATATACCTGAGATATATATAGATTAAAGCTGGTTTAGGTAAACAAGATGACTTCTAATTTGTTAAAAGGTAAACATGATCTTACTAATGGAATTGGTAGATACAAATCGAAGAGTGGTATTTTTTCCGTTGATTCTAAACAAAATATACTCTATTGGTCAGAATCAGCCAAAGAAACATTAGGTTATTCAGAACAAGAAATCAAAAACAAAAAATGTTATCAAATTCTTTGTCCTCTCAAAAATAATGGAATATGCTTCGAAAAATGTTCACCTACATCAAACTCAAAAAGAAAAAGAGAAACTAAAGAGTTTGAAGTCTTTTGGTCAGACAAAAAAGGAGATAAAAAAAGATTCAGAGTCACAACTCTTTTCTCTAATTCAAGTAAAAATACTACTGAAATAGTCCATATTTTTTCTGATATAACAAAAGAATCACCAATCAATAATTACTTAAAATTTGAGGATATAGGAGAAGATACTTATATTGAAAAACTAACACCTAGAGAATATCAATCATTAAAATTACTTTCAACAGGGCTTAGTATTAAGGAAATTGCCAAAGTTATGTTTATTTCTCAGCTGACAGCTAGAAATCATATTTTTAGTGTTATGAATAAACTAGAAGCTAAAACACAACTACAAGCAGTTATTAAAGCTGCAAAACTAAGATTACTTTAGAATTTATCCTAATAGATATTTGCTAACATTTCACAACAAATTACAGCATATTACTCATCTAGATTCATATTCAATGGAATGGTTACAATAAATTGCAGCAGAATATGGTTTAAACATAACTTGCACGTAGGGGGTCGCAGGTTCGAATCCTGTCAGCTCCACCATTAAAATCAAACTTAAATTGATGCTTTTCTCCAGGAATCAATACTTAGCATTTTCCTCTTTGACCCTACTGTTGACCCTAACCGACTGAAAAAACGTGGCACTTCGTGGCATTGTTGTAAGTGCCTCGCTCCCTAATATTTACAATAGTAATAATTGTTGGGTTGGGTCGCCGATAGGCATTGGGGGACTATTATATATATATATGTGCTACTGCGAGTGCTGAGAATTATTTTTTCTTCTATACCTTTTGAATTGGCATTCTGGAAGAAATTCTAAATCTGCTAAACTATTTTCTTTTCTTTCAATTTGATGGCAGAAGATTGTTTTACCTTGATTATTCTTTGAGCAATTACTGCAAGTAATATAGACAAAGTTATCTCCTCCCATCGATTCGGATTTTATTATCATATTTATTTTTTCCTCACTTATGTCTATCTGGTTTGGAAATAGACGAAGCTTAACTAATCCAGAACTAAGTAATTTAGAGAATTGGTTAATTGATAAAGAATCTTTAGAAACAACTAAATATATTGATAGTGGCATTAGGCAAGAGAAATATTTAAGAAAAAGAATTAAAGAATCAGAGAAAGAAATAAGAGCTTTAAAAGATAAATATGAACCAGTGCAATATGGAGAAGTTTCTCTATTTGATGATGCTGAAGATGAAGATGATGCTGTTAACCCTTATGATGATGCTGAAGCAGCTGAAGCTGATGATGAAGCTTATGAACTTTATATGGAGGAGGAAGAAAAGAAATCAGAGGAAGCTTTTGATAAAAGAATGGAAGAAGAAGAGAAGCTATTGGAGCAAGAGGAGGAATAATAGTTGGTTGTGTGACAACTTGTGTGACAACATCAGATAGAATAATAACTAATGGTTTAGACAACAATAGACTAATCTTAGTTACAGTTGGTGATGGGTTACTATCATTTAAACCATAATTTACGTTAATTTTGAATTAGGAAACCAGTGCTCTATCCTCTGATCTACAGGGGCAACTGAGTAGATTTTAAACTTAAATATCTACGAATTCCACCTTCTATGAATCACGAAAATCATTCATTGGCAAAATCACTACTATATTAGTAGATATAATTCCTGTATTTAAATAAAAATGGTGTATATTTAAATTACAATTCAAAACTATGAACAAATAACAGGAAAAAAATGAATTTAAAAATTAAATCCATAAAAGCATATCCAGTATGGATAGGAAATCGAAATCAACTCTTAGTAAAAATAGAAACAGATAAAGACATCTATGGTTGGGGAGAATCAGGATTATCCAGTAGAGAGTTAGCTGTAAAATCAGCATTATTACATTTCGAAAACTTCCTTAAAGGCCAAGATCCCTTCAAAATAGGAAGAATATGGCAAGAAATTTATCGAAGTCAATATTTTGAAGGTGGTAGAGTTCTAACTGCTGCCATGTCAGCAATAGATATTGCACTTCATGACATTAAAGCAAAAGCTTTAAATGTTCCTGTTTATGAATTGATAGGAGGTAAACAAAGAGATTTTGTACCTGCATTTGCATCTACTGCAGCTCCTCCCGGGGAAAAAATGATTGACTTGGCGAAAGAGTTAATGGAAAAGAATTGGAAGTGCATAAGACTATCTCCTTCTCAAAAACCAGATCATTCAGAAATAATCTATGAACCAAGAGAAGCCTTATCTGAAACTGCTGAATGGTTAACAAAAGCAAGAGCAGAATTAGGAAATGAAATAGTCTTAGGAGTTGATATGCATCATAGACTCAACGTAGCCGAAGCTGCTTCCTTTTGTAACAAAATGCCCCCTGGAACCATAGATTTTCTTGAAGAACCAATAAGAGATGAAAACCCTACATCTTATCAATCACTTAGAAGAATGACATCTATCCCTTTTGCTATTGGAGAAGAGTTTGCTTCAAAATGGCAATTTTTACCATATATAGAAAATGATATTACTCAATTTGCTAGACTTGATATCTGTAATGTTGGAGGATTCACAGAAGCTTTAAAAGTTGCTGGGTGGTGTGAAACACATTATATAGATTTAATGCCACATAACCCTTTAGGCCCTATTTGTACTGCAGCCTCAGTTCATTTAGGTGCAGCAATTCCTAATTTCTCTTGGTTGGAAGCAAGGAACACACCAAGCGAAAAACTTGGAAGTGATAATGATAATATTTTTACTCAACAAGTTAAACTAGAAGGAGCAATGTATCCCGTACCTTCTACTCCTGGTCTAGGTGTAGATGTAAACGAAGAGATTATTAAAGAACTAGAATTCAAACAGTGGGAAGCTACACATCTTCAGAGAACAGATGGATCAATAACAAACTGGTAAAAGGAGTAATAATGGATTTTACAAATAAAAGAGGAATAATATTTGGAGTGGCAAATCCCAGAAGTATAGCATGGGCTATTTCAAAATCTTTAAGTGAGAATGGAGCTCAGTTAGCATTTACATATCAAAATGAAAGATTGAAAGATCCTGTTTCTAAAGCAGTTAAAGATATGAACCCTATAGAATTACTTGAATGTGATGCATTGAATGAAAATCAAATTGAAGAAGTCTTTCAAAAAGTTTCTGAATCAGGACCTATTGATTTCGTAGTTCACAGCATAGCATTTGCTAATAGAGAGGATTTAGGAAGCAATTTCTCTGATGTCAGTTTAGATGGTTTCAGAACTGCTCTTGAGGTAAGTGCATACACATTAATTCCAATAGTTAAACATGCAGCTTCTCATATTAATAAAGATGGAGGATCAATTTTAACAATCACTTTTGAAGCATCCAATAAAGTTTACCCAGGATACAATATTATGGGAACAGCAAAAGCAGCATTAGAAAACTCAATGAAACAGCTAGCTTATGAATACGGGAGTAAAAATATCAGAGTAAATGGAGTTTCAGCAGGACCGCTACCTACCTTAGCTGCAAGAAGTATTCCAGGATTTAGTGACATGAGAAACATACATGCTAGCAAGTCACCTCTTAAAAGAAATATTTCTCATGAAGAAGTTGCAAATACTTCTTTATTTCTATTAAGTGATCTTTCTAGTGGGATTACAGGAGCAGTAATTCCAGTAGATGCCGGATACGGAATAATGGGTTTATAAGATTAAAACAATCATAAATAAAGAAACAAAACAACAGAATCATAAATCAGGTATATTCTACGGTTGGTGGATTGTTGGCGCAGGATCTGCAGTTCAAGGATATACATCTTTAGTCTTTTGGAGAGGATTTACAGCATTCTTTGATCCTATTGTAGAAACTTTTGGGTGGAGTAGAGCTGCTACGGCTGGAGCATTATCTTTACAAAGAACTGAAGGTGGGATGATATCACCTTTTGTTGGTATTCTTCTAGAAAAATTTGGCCCTCGTAAAGTAATGTTTTTCGGTGTATTTGTTACAGGGTTAAGCTTTATTCTTATGAGTAAAATTACAACATTATGGCATTTCTATGCCACTATAAGTTTGTTAACAATAGGAATGTCTTTTGGAACTTTCATAGTTTTAGTAGCTACAGTTGGGGATTGGTTCAATCGTAAAAGAAAATTGGCATTATCTATTCTCATGTCAGCATCAGGAGCAGGAGGATTTGCAGTTCCAATATTAGTAACATCAATAGAAAATTTTGGATGGAGAGATGTAATTTTCGGAGTAGGAATTGGTTTCTGGTTAATAGGCTTTATTTCTGCTAGTTTTATGAGACATCATCCCGAACAATATGGCCTATCTCCAGATGGGGATAAATTAGTTGAAGATAATGAGGAATCCACAAAGAGCTTAAAAAATAAAAATGAATTTTCATTAAAACAAATATTGAAAACAAGGTTTTTTTGGCAATTTTCTATAATTTTAGCTTTCGCACAACTTGTAAGCTCAACAAATTTATTACATATGCCAGCATTAACAAATTTCGGGGTACCAATTTATATTGCAGGGTTATCTATAGCAGGTTTAGCTCTTGGAGATTTAATTGGAAGATTATCGATTGGAGTGATAGGAGAAAAAATTTCTTCAAAAACAATGCTGATATTATCTTTCTCATTATTAACCATAGGTGCTTTTTCACTTGCTTTCGTAAATCTTAAAATTGGCAACTTTTTACTTGAAAGTAAATATTTTGTACCTATTTTTGCGATTTGTTGGGGCTTAGGGTTTGGATCATCTATTCCTCTAAGATTATCTATGATGGGAGATTATTTTGGAAGAAAAAATTTTGGAACTATTGTTGGATTAACAAGTACAATTAGCGCAATTTCAGGTGCTATAGGACCAATTTTCGTTGGTTTGTCTTTTGACATAACTGGAAGCTATAGATTTCCTTTTTTGTTTTTAGGCATCACAGTAGCTATCGCAATTCCTTTAATTTTTTCACTTCAAAGTATTAAAACTGTAAAAGAAATACTTTCCTCTTAAAAATTTGGGAAAACTGAAATTGGGTTCATCATTGAAAAATCTAATCTTACTTTCTCTCCTTCTTTGAAAGAATCAGGATCATTGAAATTATCCACATGTAAAAAAGTTCCAGATTTTAACTCAACACAATAGATCAAATTATTACCATAAAACTCTTTTCTTATTATAATTCCATGTTCTCCTGAATCACTTTTCTTTATAGTAAGATCTTCAGGTCTTATAGATGCAGTAATTGAAGAACCATTATTAAAAATTGAACCACTTGAATGAATTTTTTCTATTGAAATTTTTCCAATTTCTGTATCAATATATTCATTTTGCACTTTCCCATTTAATAATCTTGTTTCAGATATCATTCTTGATACTTCTAAAGAAACAGGGAAACGATAAAGTTTTTCAGGAGCATCAATTTGAATCAATTTTCCATCAACTAATACTCCAACCCGATCAGATAAAATCATAGCTTCTTCTCTATCATGAGTAACTAAAATCGCAGTAATACCTGCAGATTTTATTATGTCTCTTACCTCTCTACTTAATGATGATCTGAGTTGCTTATCCAAATTACTAAATGGTTCATCCATTAAAATAGCTACAGGATTAGGCGCTAGAGATCTTCCTAAAGCTACTCTCTGTTGTTGGCCTCCAGATAACTGATGAGGGTACCTATTATCCTGTTTTTGTAATCCAATTAAATCTAAAATGTAATTTTCACGTTTCTTTTTATCATTTTTATCTCCAACTATTCCAAAAGATATATTTTGCCTTACAGTAAGATGAGGAAAAAGCGCATAATCTTGGAATATAAATCCTATTTTCCTCTTCTCAGGGGGTAAATGAGTCCAACTAGTAGATGCTAACATCCCATTTATTCTAATGTAGCCTTCTTGAATTATTTCAAAACCTGCCAATGATCTTAATAAAGTAGTTTTTCCAGAACCACTATGTCCTAAAATTGTTACAAATTCTCCTGAATTGATTACGAGAGAGAGATCATCTAATACAATCTGATCAAAAGGAGGATAACTACATTTCACATTCTCAACTTCTATAAGACCTTTTTCTTTCTCAAAATCAGAATGATATGAGCCAATGGTCTTATTATTTTCAAACATCCAAATTCTCCTTAACAGGCTTATCTGAGATAGTATATCCTCTAAAAGCTAGATATGCAGTAAAAGGGCCAGATATCAAAATCAATAACATAGAAGGGAAAGCTGATTTTGCAAAAAATGCTTCTGACGAATAAGACCATATCGAAGTAGAAAGAGTCTCAAATCCTAAAGGAGCAAGTATCATAGTAGCTGGCAGCTCTTTCATAGTAAGCATAAAAACTAGTATTCCTCCAGCTAAAACTCCTGAAATAATTATAGGAATCGTGATCTTTAAAGTTGTATACCACATTTTAAAGCCTAAGCTTCTCGAGGCTTCTTCAATATGTGGATTTATCTGTAACATAGATGATTTTATTGCACTAATGGTGACAGGAAGAAAAAGAATAATATATCCCAAAATCAGTAATGCTATAGTTTGATATAGGGGAGAAATTAATTTTAGTCCTACAAATATTACTCCTAAAGCTATAGCAATTCCCGGCAACCCAAATCCCAAGTAAGAAATTTTTTCAGTTAATATACCAATTTTACTATTGTATTTGACGATTAATAAAGAAATCAGTAAAGAGCAAAAAACACAAGAAATGGCCGCCAAAAAAGAAACTGACATAGAGTTCCAAACTAATATCCAATTAAAATTTATTATCTCCCCAGCAATTGCTCCTCTTATAAACCAATAAGTTAATCCATAAAAAGGGAAAAAAACAGAAAAGAATATTACTAAAAATATTATAAAAACAGAAAAGATCTTACTTAATAAATTTAATTTAATTAATTTGACCTTTCTCGAAGTCCCAGAAATTCCTGACACATAATAATTTTTAGGTTTAACTATTACACCATCTAAAATTAAAATTAGTAACGCAAAGAAGATAAGAACAAGTGAAAAAGACGCAGCAACTATCCTGTTAAATGATGATTCATATTGAGTCATAATTGCCCAAGTAAAAGTCTCATAACGTAATAAAGATACTGCCCCAAAATCACTAAGTGTATAAAGTGATACCAAGATACAACCTGAACTTATTGCTGGTCTTAAAAGTGGAAGAGTAACTAAAAAAAAAGTTTTTAACCCATTTTTACCTAAAACCTTTGAAGCTTCTTCTAAATTAGCATCTATTCTGTTCAAAGAAGATCTAATGATTAAAAACAAATATGGATAGGACAACAAAGAAAGAAGTATTGTAGCTCCCCAAAAACCATAAATTTCAGGTAATTGGTTTACACCAAAGGGTTCAAGCCATCCTTGAATTCTACCTTTAGGACCTAAAAAATCAACAAAAATCATTCCAGCTACATAACTGGGGAAAACTATAGGTAAAACAGATAAAATTGTAAAAAATTTCTTCCAAGGAATATCAGTTCTTTCAATTATCCAAGATAAAATTAAGGCAATAATTAAGGATAGTATTGTTACAGAAAAGACAAGAGTTAATGTTCTTATAATTATCTGATATATCCTTCTTCTGAAAATCAAATCTAATAATTTTCCATCACTTCCTACGACTCTAATAACTAGATAAATCAAAGGAATAGAAACTATCAAAATTATAAAAAAAGAAAATATACTAAGAAAAGTTTGACCTATATCAATATTTCTATTCATCGATCTATAAAAATTATTTTCATTAATTTATAAAAGATATTCTATATGTTTTTTTGTTTACCCAAAACACAACTCCAATAAAATTGGAGTTGTATAGTATTAAAGTAATGTGATGTTGTGTTGTTAAAATTAATTTAAGGAAGTGCCCCTACTTTCCTTAACAATTCTTGAGTATTTTCTAAATCTCCTAAATCTGAAATATCTATTTGAGGAGTATTTAAGGTCTCTAAATCAGGCAAAAGTCTAGATTTATTTACTCCTTTTACTAAAGGATATTCATAAGTCTGATTTGCAAAATAACCTTGAGTTGCAGGGGAAAGCATAAACTTTAAAAATGCCTCTGCAGCATCTTTATTATCCGAAACATCTAGAATTCCTGCACCCGCAACTAAAACTATTGAACCAGGCCCACCGCCTGGTAAGAAATAATTTCTAGCTGCAAATGTTTCCCCCTCTTCTGCCATAAATCTATGTAGATAATAGTGATTTACAAATCCTACTTCTACTTCTCCAGCAGCTGTTGCAGCTACTGTAGGTGTATTCTTAGCATATACTTTAGGATTATTAGACATAATTCCTTCTAACCACTGCTCTGTCTTATCCTCCCCCCATATAACTCTCATTCCAGTAATCATTGCTTGAAAAGATCCATTAGTTGGAGCCCATCCAATTTTGTCTTTCCATTTGGGATCCACAAAATCATATATATTATCTGGTAACTGAGTAGTTGGATCCTTAATAGCTTCATTATTATATACAACCACTCTACCTCTACCTGAAATACCTACCCATTTATCATCAGGAGAATTAGCCCAACTCGGACCTAATGAAATAATTTCTTCAGACAATGAAGATAAGATTGCATTTACTGAACCAAGTCCTCCTGGATCTTGAGCAAAATAGATATCAGCAGGAGATTTTGATCCTTCCTCAAGCAGGGTTGCTGCTAAAGCTCCCGTCTTTCCATATTTTACTTCAACAGGAATCCCAGTAGCTTCAGAAAATTGCTGAATTACTGGCCCTATTAGTGATTCTCCTCTACCCGAATAAATCACCAAAGTATCATATGTTTTTTCTACTTGAACTTCTTTTTCTACTACTACTTCTATAATTTCAATTTCAGAAGAACATGAAACACATAGAAAGATCATTAAGTTCAATAGAACGAAATTTAGTTTTTTCAATTTTTACTCCTATGTTTCTATATATTGTTGACTATTTTAATCAACAAAAAATAATATCAAAAATAATTCTATAGTCAAATAGTCAACAATACTAATGGCACTTATCTTTTCATCTGTTCGTCTGATAACCTAGAAAAATAAAAATATCCTTTGAAATTAAACATAGTTGAAAAAAATCTTAAGTATCATATTAATAATTACAATTGGAGGGTTTTTAATCACCCTAATAGTTCAAGATATACTTGAATCTCAAGCTAAAAATAATTTATTAATTAACAAAACTAATCCTCAGGTCAATTTAAAAATAAGTCCTACATCACCCCCAATCCCTACTTCTGTCCCAACAAGTACTCCTATTCCAACTCCAATTCCAACTTCCACTCCTGAACCTCCTAGTATAGGAGGGAAAGCTATGGCTTTCATATCTAGTACTTATGGCATAAATCCAAGTGATTTAAAATTATTTAAGTATGAGAAGAAAAAATGGCCATCATATGCAATGGGTTGCCCAGAGCCAGGAAAGTATTATGCACAAGCAGAAACTTCAGGATGGGTTCTACATTTCATAGAAAGAAATAATACAGAATACCTAATTCATACTAATGAGGAAGGTACTAATATAATAGAATGCAATAAAAATATTTCAGAGAAAACAATAAATATAGTAGAAAAATTAAAATTATCTACTACAAAAGAAATTATATTACACAGATTAAGGGAAGAAGAGTATTTTGAAATGGCTATTATTAAGGAAGAAGATGAAATAACAACTATAATTCAGTACCTTGACATAGATTTGGTAGCTTCAATAAATCAAGATGTGTGTGTGTTTCTACTTGAGTTAGAATTTATTACAAAAAATACATCTAAAGAATTAAAAATTATCTGTAGTGACGGAAAAAATTTTATGAAAATAGAAGATAACAACCCAGAAAAAGAAATCTTTGAAATACCAATCGAGCTTGTAAATCATTTAGGAAAATATGCAGCCCAAGTACCATTTCCTGGAATCCCAGAAAAACCAAAAACAGATTAATAATCTTTACAATACTTGATTTGATTTTGAATATTGGAGAAAATTCTTAAATAGGATATATATGGAAACCAATTTACTAATAAAACAACTTAAAGCATACATGTCAAAATCAAAACTAGATTTTGTGAAAGAAGCATTATTGTTTGCACAAAAAAATCACCAAAATCAGTTTAGAAAATCAGGAGATCCATTCATAGATCATCCTGTTTCCACAGCTCTATACTTAGCCAATATGAGAATGGATAGTACCACTATTGCCTCAGCTCTTCTACATGACGTAATAGAAGATTGCGGAGTAACAAAAGAAGAAATAAATGAAAAATTCGGATTACATGTAGCTAATTTAGTAGATGGAGTGACTAAGCTAAAGATTAATAATCCTAAGGCAAAAAATAGCAATGGAAACATCCAAGTAATAGACACTGAGCAAATAAGAGCAGCTAACTTAAGAAAAATATTAACAGCTATGTCAGATGATGTAAGAGTAATTTTAATTAAGCTAGCAGATCGTTTACATAACATGCTAACTCTAGAAGCACTAAAGAAAGAAAATCAAGTAAAAATAGCTCAAGAAACTTTGGATATTTATGCTCCTTTAGCACATAGATTAGGAATTTGGGATATGAAATGGAGACTTGAAGATCAATCATTCAAATACCTAATGCCTGAAAAATACAAAATGATATCAAGGCTTATATCAAGAAAAAGAGTACAGAGAGAATCCTATGTAAATAAAGCAATTAAAGAAATTCAAGCAGAAATAGTGAAATCCCAAATTACAGGTAATATCTATGGAAGGCCTAAGCATCTTTATAGTATTTACAAAAAGATAGAAAGATATTCAAGTCAAGGCAAGCAATTTGATGAGATATATGATCTAATCGCTATAAGAATCATTGTTAAAACAGTACCTGAGTGTTACTCAACATTAGGAATTATTCACAATTTATGGAAACCTATTCCAGGAGAATTCGATGACTACATCGCTAATCCCAAAGATAGCATGTATCAATCTCTCCACACTACAGTGATGTGTTATGAAGGATATCCAGTAGAGATACAAATAAGAACTGAAGAAATGCATTTAACAGCAGAAGAAGGGATAGCTGCCCATTGGGCATATAAAGAAGAAGATAATGACACGATAGGTCATCAGTACAAATCTAAAATGAATTGGTTCAATCAACTGCTAGATGACCAAAGAGATGTGGATGAAGATATAGACTATATAAATTCTATTAAAAAAGATGTTCTTGGAGATCAAGTATTTATATATACCCCTAAAGGAGAAATTAAAACTCTCCCTGTAGCAGCCACACCATTAGATTTTGCATATGAAGTACATACTGAACTGGGCCATGATTGCGTGTCTGCTTTAATAAATGGAAAAACAGTATCTTTAGAAACATCTTTAAAAAATGGAGATACTGTAGAAATAAGAAAATCAAGAAACCCTCGTGGGCCAAGGCTTGATTGGTTAAATCCAGATTTACAATTTGTAACTACTAGTAAAGCAAAATTGAAAATTAGACAATGGTTTCGAAAACAAGAAAGAGAATCTAATATTTCTAGAGGTAATGAAATAATAAAAAAAGAATCCTACAAATTAGGAATAAAAATTAATGAAAAAGAAGTAGCTCTTTTGCCAGGTTTTGAAAACATCTCAGACTTAGCTGAACAACTTGGCGCTGGTGAAACCACTATCTCACAATTAGCTAGATTTCTAGAAAAAGAATTATTAAAAACATCTTCAAAAGTCAATGGAGAAATCTTACAACCTGAAGTAATAGTAATGGGCCTAAATAATCTTCCAAATAAAATTTCTAAATGTTGTAATCCAGTTTTTGATCAAGAAATTCAAGGTTACTTAACTAGAAAAAACACAGTCTCTATACATGTATCAAATTGCAGTTATTTAAGATATTCTGTAGAGCCTGAAAGAATAGTAAATGTTGTATGGGGAACAAATAATCAAAAATTACAAGTAAAGATACAAGTAGATGCGGATGATCGAATTGGTCTTTTAAGGGATATAACTTCTGTAGTATCTGGTGAAAATATTAATATTGATTTCCTAAAATCTACTGATTTTGGAAAAACTACAAAGATAGATATTACAGTATATACTAGTGGAATTGAACAACTAAGTAGAATATACTCTAGGATCGAAGCAATTCCAGGAGTAAGAGAAATATATAGATTAAATTAGAAAATGGTGATTTATGCCAAGTAAACAAACTCAAAGAAAACAAATAAAAAACAGAGAATACAATAAAACAATATCATCAAAAGCAAAAAATGCTATTAGAGATGCTAAAAAAGCTATTTCTGAAGATCCATCTTCAGAAAGCACTTTATTAAGTGTAAAAAAAGCTATTCAGTCTTTAGACAAAGCTACTCAAAAAGGTGTTATCCACAAAAACAATTCAGGAAGAAAAAAATCACGCCTTATGACTATTCTCAACGAATCATTGAAGAAATAATTTTATCTGACACCTTTAGATTGACTAGTAATCTTCTGTTTGCTAATTTAAATTAGAATTAAAAAATTATCATCAAAATGTTATCAGAAAAACAGGAAAATATTCTTGATTTCATCAATAGGTTCATTGCTGAAGAAGGTTACCCCCCTACAATTAGAGAAATCCAAAAATCTTGCAATATAAGTTCAACATCGGTTGTATCTTATAACATTAATTCTCTCAAGGATAAAGGTTACTTAGATCGTAAAATTGGAAAATCCAGAGGAATAGTAAATAATCACTTCAATAAAGAACAAATTATCAATATTCCAATAGTAGCTAAGATTGCAGCTGGAGAACCTTTAGAAATACCAGACCCAATAACCACTTATCCAGAAGAAATAGAAATCCCACTTGGTTGGTTCCCCAAAAACAAAAATATCTTTGCTCTTGAAGTGAGCGGAGATTCTATGACAGGTGATATGATCAGTGATGGAGATGTAATAGTTGTAGAAAAAATTAAAGATTTTAATGAAATACCACCAAATCAGATAAATGTTATTACAATGAAAGATGAATATTCTTGTACATTAAAAAGAATTAGATTTAATAGAGATAAGGATGAAGTCACTTTAATTCCTAGTAATCCTTCTTATGATCCTATTACGACTAAAGCTTCAAATATTATAATCCAATGTAAAGTTTTAGGATTACTAAGATCATTCAATACTTAATAATACTTGAAGAATTCAACTTATTTTGAAAAACTTAATATTAATATGTTCAATCACTTAAATAGAGGCAATAATTTATGAATTTTTTAAAGGGAATGGGATGGCCAGAAATTTTATTAATCCTTGTAGTTGTAATGATTATATTTGGTATAGGAAGGCTTCCTGAAGTAGGATCAGGGCTAGGCAAAGGAATAAGACAATTCAAAAAAGCTTTAGCAGGAAAAGAAGAAAAAAAAGAAGAAACACCTCCAGAAGAAAAAAAATAACTTATCTTCTACTGGATAAACGAGATACCCAATATCCAACTTCATATAAGATAATTATAGGCAACGCTACTAATGTTTGATTTATAGGATCAAAAGTTGGCGTTATAAATGCTCCTAATACAAAAGAGATTACTATAAACCACTTTCTAAACCGTGCAAATTTCTCTATTGGAACAATTTTTAACTTGGACAGTAAAAATACGACTGTTGGAACTTGAAATACAATCCCCATCCAGAACATCAAACTTATTACTAACTGAATGTAAGATCCGATTCTTATTAATGGAACAGCCAAATCACCCCCAAAAAGCACTAAAAATCTTATTGCAGGAGGAACAAGAACGAAATATCCAAATACGGCTCCCAGATAAAAAGAAAAAATCATCAAAGGGAAGAAAATATAAATATATATTTTTTCCTTTTCTCTCAATCCAGGAATTATGAAAATCATAATTTGATATGTAATAAAAGGTATAGATAAAACCACTCCACTAAGAATAGAAACCCTCATTACAACTGACCAAAATTCAGTAATATTTGTAAATACTGGTTGCCCTCCAGTAAATTCATTAATTCCTATAGATTGATTCAAGAGAATTTTTATGATCCAACGATGAAAGATAAATCCCAATATAGAAAAAAGGGAAAGTAATGAAACAGAAAATATAACTCTTTTTCGAAGTTCTACAAAATGTTCTCTAAAAGATAAATTTTTAATATCTTTATCTTTTTTAGGGGTTGATTTTGAATGTTTTTCTATATCTGTACTAATTATCCTGTCCTTCTTTATTATCATTTTTTTCATCAGACAATGATTCTTTTAAGTTGATTTGATCTTTAATATTTTGAGCAGATTCGTCAATGATAGAAGTAAGTTCTTCTTTTTCTTCTCTAATTTTCTTCACAAATTTAGCAAATTTTTTTGAAAATTCACTCATTTTTTCTGGTCCTAATATCAAAAAAGCAACCAAAAATATAACAAGAATCTCAAAAGCTCCTATTCCTAAAATATTCACAAATAATACCTCTTATTATTAATTAATTTTTTCAATAACCCCTAATACTTCTATGTGCTTAGTATGAGGAAACATATCGACTGGTTGGACCAATTTTAATGTATAGTCATTTGAACATATAATTTCAGAATCTCTAATAAAAGATTCAAGGTCACATGATATCATTAATATTTTATTAGGTTTGATTAATAACAGAGAATCCAAAACATCTTTATTACATCCAGACCTTGGAGGATCCAAAATTACTATGTCTGGGGAAGAATTCAAAGTATTTAAAGATTCTTCAGATGAACCTCTTATAAACCTCACATTATTTAAGTGTCGTGAATTAAACTTAGCATCTTCAATTGCTGAATCAGAAATCTCAATTCCAACAACTTCTTTAACAAAAGGTGCTAATAGAATTGAAAAAACTCCAACTCCACAATATGCATCTAAAACAGTTTCCGATCCATTTAGATCTAGATGAACTGATAATAATTCTGATAATTTTTCTGCTTGAGCAGTATTCACCTGGAAAAAAGATGGTGATCCTATCCTAAATGGTTGCCCTAGGAACATTTCTGTGATTTTATCTTGACCTGATTTTATTTCTGGTAAAATATTCTGAAAATTAGGTTGCATTAAAACATAACCTGAATTCGAACCTACTCTTATAGATAATTGAGACATACCTTTTAATTTACCTTGAATGAAATTAATCAAATGATTTATCTTATGATCCATAAGCAAACATTTGTTAATTTTTATAATTTTCCTTGTAAATTTATTAACAAAACCAATATTGCCTCTAAATGGTGGTTTTTTTGCTACAGTCAACCTAGCGTGATTTCTGTAATGAAATAATTTATCACTCCCAATGGTATCCAATATTTTTACCTGTTCAAATTTCTGGCTTTTTGCTAGTTGATCATTAACAATTTTTGTTTTTAATTTTAATTGAAATTCATACTTCAAATGTTGCAACTGACAACCACTACATGCCAAATAATAATCACATGGAGGCTCAATCCTATTTGAAGAACTTTTTAAGATTTCTGATACATTTGCTACTGAAAAATCTGGAAATTCTCTAACAATTTCAGCTAATACTATTTCGCCTGGGATTGCACCTAAAACTTTGAATTTTTTACTTTCTAACTCAGCATGACAAGATCCATCTGAATTAAAATTCAAGATTTCCAACTGAATTTTTTCTTTACCTTTCTTCCAGTCTTTTATTTTGTTAGTCATCATATTGTAGTAGGATAGATATAATAATATATTAAATATATTATTTAAAAGCATTATTATAGAAAATTCTATATTCAATATGGTTCAAGTAAAACGAAAACTACCTGAATGGTTTAAAGTATCAGCTCCTACAAGCAATAATTTTTACGAATTAAAAAATCGTTTAAAAAAAGCTAATTTAAACACAGTCTGTGAGGAAGCTGCATGCCCAAATATAGGTGAGTGCTGGGATAAGAAAACTGCAACTTTTATGATTCTAGGAGACATATGCACTAGGGCTTGTTCTTACTGTAATGTAAAAACAGGTAGACCTACAGAATTAGATATATTTGAACCTTCTAGAGTTGCTAATACAGTTCTTCAACTCGGCCTTAAGTATGCGGTAGTCACTTCGGTTGACAGGGATGATCTTGCTGATGGTGGAGCCAAAGTATTTTCTATGACCATTAGCCAAATTAAAAAAATCAACCCTTCTTGTAAAGTAGAAGTATTAATTCCAGATTTCAATGGTGATTTACAATCATTAAAAACAATTCTATTTTCTAAGCCCTCGGTTCTAAATCATAACATCGAAACTGTACCTAGAATTTTCAAAAAAGTCAGGCCGAAAGGAAATTATCTTCAATCTTTAGAACTGCTTAATAGATCTAAGGAAATACGACCAGAAATACCTACAAAATCTGGAATGATGGTAGGTCTTGGAGAATCAAGAAAAGAAATAAAGAAAACAATGGAAGATTTAAGATCTGTTAAATGTGATCTCCTTACAGTAGGACAATATCTAAGACCCACAAAAAAACATCATCCAATTATAAGATTTTACTCCCCAGCTGAATTTGATGAAATCAGAAAAGATGGAATTAACATGGGATTTAAACATGTAGCAGCGGGGCCATTAGTAAGAAGCTCATATCATGCTGATGAACAACATAATGCTGCAACAGAAATCACTTATTAGACTTTTTCAATGGGAACTTTATTTATTGTAGCTACTCCTATAGGGAATCTAAAAGACATCACATATAGAGCTGTAGAAACACTAAATAAGGTTAATATAATACTCTCTGAAAACACTAGAATCTCAAAAATCTTATTAAGAAAATATGATATATCTACACGCTTAATTTCATATAATGATCATAATCACAAGAAAAAAATCATTAATATTCTTAATCTTTTAAAAACATCTGATATAGCTTTAATTACAGATGCTGGAACTCCTGGCATAAGTGATCCCGCATCCCAATTAGTATCTGAAGCTAGAAAAATGGGAATTGACATTAATACTATTCCTGGAGCATCTGCCTTATCAGCTGCAATATCAATTTCAGGATTAAAATCTAATCAGTTCAGCTTTATTGGATTTGCTCCGAAAAAAAAATCACAAAGAAAAAAGATGTTCTTAAAAATTATACAAACTAACCCTATAGTTATGTTTGAATCTCCTCATAGAATTATTGAATTAATAAAATCAATAGATGATATTTTTGCAGAATGTAATATCATATTGTTCAAAGAACTTACAAAAATTCATGAATCTGTATATGTAGGAACTCCTACTGAAATTCTTGAAAAATTATCAAATCCTAAAGGTGAATACGTACTAATATTAGAGACCGGAGCAGAAAACTCCCAAAAAGATCCTCAGATTTTATCTCAAGAAATAAAAAAATTTATTCTACAAGGTTTAACTGGAAAAGATATTGTTAAAAAAATCTCTTCATCAAAGGGGTTACCTAAGAAAAAAATTTACGAATTATATTTAAAAGAAAAAAGACTTTGAACATAAAAACTTAATAAGGAAATAATTTTGTCTGAAAAAATATTAGTTGCAGTAGCTTGGCCCTATGTAAATGGACCTCCTCATTTAGGTCATATAGCAGGTAACACTTTACCTGCAGATATTTTTGCTCGATTTCATAGAATGATAGGAAACGAAGTATTGATGGTGTCTGGAAGTGACCAACATGGAACACCTGTAGCTCTAAAAGCAAAAGAAGAAAATGTACATCCAAGTAAAATAGCTGAAAAATATCATTCTATATGGAATGAAATGAACAATAAAATGGGTTTCACTTTTGATCTTTATACCAAAACAGGAACTGAAAATCACAAAATAGTTGTACAAGAATTATTTTTGAAAATCAAAGAAAATGGATTCCTAACTGAAAAAGAATCCAAGCAACCATATTCAGACTCCTTGAAAATGTTCATGTCAGACAGATATGTTTTAGGTACTTGTAAAACATGTAAAAATGAAGCTAGAGGTGATCAGTGTGAAACATGTAATATTACTCTAGATCCCAAAGATTTAGAAAACATTAGATCCGCTATAGATGGATCCCCTTTAACTTTTAAGAAAACAACACATATGTATCTAGAACTTTCCAAATTTCAAAAAAAACTTAAAAATTGGGTAGAAAATCAAAATCATTGGAGGCTTTCAGTAAGAAACCATACTCTTGGAATGATAGAAAGGGGACTTATAGACAGAGCTATCACAAGAGATATCGAATGGGGAATTCCTGTACCATTACCCAAATATGAAAACAAGAGAATATATGTATGGTTTGAAGCTGTTACAGGATATTTATCTGCATCAATAGAATGGTCAAAATCAGAAAAGAATAATTCATGTGATCAGAATGCTTGGAAAACATGGTGGGAAAATCCAAAAGCAAAACATTATTATTTCCAAGGAAAAGACAATGTCCCATTTCATACAATTATTTGGCCTACAATGTTAATGGCCTCAGGTAACAAGAACCTTCCTTATGATGTTGCAGCAAACGAGTACCTAAATTTTGGAGGAAAACAATTCTCAAAAAGTAAAAAATGGGCTGTGTGGCTACCTGATTTCCTAGAATCATACGATCCGGATCCATTAAGATATCATCTTACATCAATAATGCCTGAAACATCTGATTCTGATTTTACTTGGCAATCTTATTTAGATGCGAACAATAATGAATTAGTTGCAACTTTGGGAAATTTCATTCATAGAGTTTTAAGCATGACTTACAATAATTTTGAAGGAAAAGTTCCTAATACTAAAGAACAAAATCCTGAATCAATAGCTATATTGAAAAAATGTAAGAAATATATGGATAAAACAAAAAAATTCTTGGAAAAAAGAGAATTCAGGAATGGACTTAAATCAGTAATGTCATTAGCCCAAGAAGGAAATAAATATATTGACTCAAAAGCTCCTTGGAAACAAATGAAAGAAAATAAAAATGATGCTGCCTTAACATTAAATACTGCATTAACAATCATTTCTAATCTGAGAATTATTATGAATCCCTTTTTGCCTTTCTCTTCAAAAAAACTAGCCCCATTTATTGGAGAGGATCCTGATAAAAAAATTATCTGGGAATTCAAAGAAATTAAACCTAATACTCCTTTAAAGAAACCAATACCTTTATTCAAAAAACTTGATGATGATATTGTTGAAAAAGAAGAGGCAAAATTAATTTAAATGGAGTCGATGTGAGAAATTACAATTCCATGAAATCTAATGTTATAGAAAAAGAATTAACTATAGTTTTAAATAACATAATTGAAGTTGCGGAAAAAGAAAATACTTATTCTAAAGAAATTTCAAAAATATTATTACAACTTTTTTCAAATTCAGGCAAAAAAATTCGACCTACAATAACTCTTCTATCATCAAATCTTTGGGGGGAGCCTGAAAATCAAAACAATATTAATATAGCTACAGCGGTAGAATTACTCCATGTCGCAACTCTTCTACATGATGATACTGTAGACAAAGCTGAAAGTAGAAGAGGAAAACAAACGCCAAGTAGTTTATGGGGCAAAGAAGTTGCAGTCCTCCTTGGAGATTATATTTTTGCTTCTTCTGCAATTTTTGTCTCTAAGTTACCTGCAACAGAAAGAAATGGAACAATTGGAACTAAATTTGCTAATACAATTGTTGAATTAAGTAGAGGAGAATTAACCGAATTTCTTGAAAGAGGCATTTCAAAAATTAATAAAAAAACTTATTTTGACAGAATATATAATAAAACTGGATCCCTTTTTAAAACTGCTGCTTTTAGTGGAGCACTTTGTGGAAAAGCAACCGAAACTCAAGCTAATATTATGGGAGACTTCGGATACAACATTGGAATGGCTTTTCAGATACAAGATGACATAATAGATTTTGCTTCTCAATCAATAATCACTGGAAAACCTTCTATAAAAGATCTATCAGAAGGGATAGTAACTCTTCCATCAATAATCTTTATGAAAGACAACCCTTCAGATAACTCATTAATAGATTTTTTAAATGATTTTCCACAACTTTCAATAGAAAAATATAAAAAAGCAACTGAATCTATATTAAATTCAGATTCAATAAAAAAATCGAAATTAATAGTAAATAAATTTATTAATAAAGCTCTTGAGAATTTAAAATCAACCCCAAATTCTAAATATAAAAATTCATTAATTGAACTAATTCAAAATATTCATGACAGAGAAAAATAAAGAAATTATCTCTAAAATAAAAAATATCATTACTAACCTCTCTAAAGTTTACGGACCCCCAATATGGAAGCCTAGATTAAAACCTATGGATGAGCTGATTTTTACTGTTTTAACTCAAAATACTTCAGATTTAAATGCAGAAAAAGCTTTCTTAAAACTCAAAACCTTAGGTTCATGGGAAGAGATATTAAAAACATCAGATCTAAAAATCGCTAAATTAATAAAATCTGGTGGCATGTCTAACATCAAATCAAAAAGAATTCTAGGAATTCTTCAAGAAATAAAAAAAAGGAAAAATAAACTAGACATATCATTTCTATCAAAATTAAGTTTAGATGATGCTAGACGTTGGTTAACAAGTATAGAAGGAATTGGACCTAAAACTGCATCTGTTCTGCTTTCTTTCTCATTTAATATGCCTGCAATACCTGTAGATACTCACATTCATAGAGTATCTAAGAGACTGAATCTCATAACAAAAAAAACTAGTGCTGAAGATGCTCATTACATCCTAGAAAAATTAGTTGAAGATAAAAATAAATATTCTTTTCATGTACTTTTAATAAATCATGGAAGAAAAAAATGCTTCGCTAGAAATCCTAAATGTGACGAATGTAGCATAAATAAAATTTGCAACTATAAAAAACTATAGGACAAAACAACTTAGAACTGTTAGGATGTTCATCTAAAAACATACCAATCAAAAAAATTATGCTAAAAATAGGGATTTTAAATGTAACTGGATATGGTGGTTCTGAATTGGTAAGAATCCTACATAATCATCCTGAGGTACAACTAAAAAGTATTACAGGAAGAAGTAGTGCTGGGAAAAAAATTGGAGAAGTATTCCCTCATTTAAATGATTATCAATTAACTATAAAGACTGAAATTTCTGAAGAAGTAGATCTTGTTTTTTCAGCTCTACCTCATAAAGCTAGTGCAGAAGTTTTAGGCCCCTTGATAAAATCTGGCATAAGATGCATAGACTTTAGTGCTGATTTCAGACTTCCTATTGATTTATACGAATCTATATATCAAGTGAAACATCCTTACCCTGAATTATTGAAAAATTTCACATACGGGCTTCCTGAACTTTTCAAAGAAGAAATAAAGCAAGCTGATAATATAGCAAATCCAGGGTGTTTTCCAACAGGAGCATTAATACCTTTATCTCAATTTTTCAAAGAAGCCAATGCTAAAGGAAAGTATACTGTGATCATTGATTCAAAAACAGGAATTTCAGGGGCAGGGAGATCAACAAAAATAGATTTCAATTTTTCTGAAATAAATGATAATTTCTCAGCTTATGGCTTAGAAGGACATAGGCATCAACCAGAAATTAATTATCATCTGTCACGTTATCTAAAAAATAACAGAAAAGATGAAGAAGAATCTAATGCTCCTCAAAATATAATTTTTACACCACATCTTTCACCAATGGTCAGAGGAATATTCACTACATGCTATGTAGTTTATTCTGACAATCAGAATGTTAAAATTAATAAAAAGAACACTATATTTACTAAATGGCTAAATAATTCTCCTAATGTGAAAGATGTAAGAGGAACAAATAATTGTTTGATGTATTTCGATGAACCAAATTCAACTAAAATGAGATCAAAAGAAAATGATAATGTCTATAGAATGATTTCTGTAATAGATAACCTTGTAAAAGGTGCAGCAGGTCAAGCTGTACACAATATGAACTTAATGTACGGTTTTCCTGAAAAAATGGGATTAGACAATATTGCAATCTATCCTTAATATATTTGGATATGAAAATTCGCCCCGTTGGTGTAGTGGCCTAACACGCTGCCCTTTCAAGGCAGAGATCACGAGTTCGAATCTCGTACGGGGTACCAAAATAAAAAAATGATAGTAGATGTTCATACACATATTCCGACTCATGAAAATGAAGTTCCTGATTCTGAAATAAAATTAGATACTTCTATGAAATCAGGCATTACTACTAAATTAACTAATTCAGTAAGAGATTATCTAGAATCATTTAAGAATGTTGATAAAACCTTCGTTTTTGGTATCGCTCCAAGACCTTGGAAACCAAAAGATCTAGTACTAGGAAACTCAGTTGGATGGCCTAAGAATTTTAATCATAATGATATTGCATATAAATTATCAACTTATAATCCTGAAAAAATTATTCCATTCATGTCTTTACATCCATTAGATCCTAAGATTAACGATGAATACGACAGATGCGTTGAAGATTTAGGCTGTAAAGGGATTAAATTAGGTCCTAATTATCAAGATTTTCCTCCTGATTGTGAAAATGCTTTCAAATTATATTCAAGACTTGAACATGACTCTTTACCTATAGTTTTTCATCAAGGCACTTCTCCGCTTTCACATGCACCTTTAATGTATGCTAGCCCTCAATATATTGATAAAATTGCTATGGCTTTTCCAAAATTAAAAATTATTCTTGCTCATTTAGCTCATCCATGGCAAGTTGATGCTCTGGCAGTAGTAAGAAAACATGAAAATGTTTGGGCTGATGTTTCAGCTCAATTTTATAGACCATGGTCTTTCTGGAATGGAATGAGACTTTTTTACGAATGGGGAGTAACAGAAAAGATTTTTTTTGGCTCCGATTGGCCAATCACAACACCTAATGAAACTATTGAAGGACTACTAAGTCTTGAAAAATTTGCAATTGATCATCATCTCCCCAAAATTCCAGACTCTGAAATTCAAGGAATAATTAACAGGAATGCCATTGAATTATTAAAAATGTCCTAAGATACACTTAATTGTCTTTCTTCAAAATTCTTCAATAGTTCTTTTTTTAAATTTTTATAAGCATCATCAGACAAAGTAGGATCTTTCAGAAAAATTTCTTTAGCTTGATTTCGAGCATTTTCGAGCATTTCCAAATCTGTAAGAGAAGCAAATCTAAAGCCTTCAACTCCACTTTGCCTAGTTCCAATATAATCTCCAGGACCCCTTATTCTTAAATCTTGATCTGCTAAATGAAATCCATCATTATGTTTTTCAAAAATTTTAAGTCTTTCTATTGCTTGATCAGAAACAAAATCTGAAAATGTGAAACAGTTACCCTGAATTTTCCCTCTTCCTACTCTTCCTCTAAGTTGATGTAATTGAGATAATCCAAATCTTTCAGAACTTTGAATAATTATGCTACTAGCATTAGGAATATCTATTCCTACTTCAATAACTTGAGTAGATACAAGAATATCAATATTTTTATTACTAAATTCATACATTATTTTACTTTTCTCTATCAAATCCATTTCTCCATGCAATAAACCAATTCTAAATTCAGGGAAAATTTCATCTTTTAATTTTGAAAATTCTGTTAATACAGATCTGCCTCTTACTTGTTCAGATTCATGAATTAAAGGACATACAACAAAACATTGGAAGCCTTTGACTATCTCATCTCTTATTACATCAAAAGCATACTTTTTAGATTCTTCATCTCCACACCATTTCGTTATTACAGGTTTTCTGCCTGGTGGAATCTCTAACAATGTACTAAGTTCTAAATCACCATAAAGAGTTAATGCTAAACTTCTAGGAATTGGTGTAGCTGACATAGAAAGAAGATGAGGAGTGTTTTTTGTTCTCAACAATGCATCTCTTTGATCTACTCCAAATCTATGCTGTTCATCAATAACAACTAAAGATAAGGCAGGAAAATTAATCTTTTCCTGTATCAAGGTATGAGTTCCAATAATAATATCTATTTGATGTTTTCTAATTAATGTTTGAGTTAATAATTTTGATTTAGGCTTTAAGCTACCAATAAGTAGTCCAACTTTTATTGTTATACCTTCAAATCCAGGAACTTTAATATGAATAACATTATCCAACCCTGTGTCTAGTTCTTGGTCTTCAAATTCTTTCTTTATATTTAAAAAATGCTGTTCAGCTAATATCTCTGTTGGTACCATTAATGCACCTTGGTATCCACACTTAGCTGTAGCTATAAGGGATGTTAATGCTACAATAGTTTTCCCGCTTCCAACTTCTCCCTGAAGTAGTCTACCCATAGGTTTCTTGGAATTCAAGTCATTCATTATTTCATTAATTGCTTTTAATTGATCTTTAGTCAATTGAAATTCTAATCTCGAAAAGAAAGTATCTAAAGAATTATCATTTAAAGAAATTGAATTAGCATAAGAAGATATTTCCCTCTTAGATTTTCTTCTAAGAACATTTAATTGATTCAAAAATAATTCATCAAAAGACAACCTTTTTTTAGCATTGAAAAATGTATCTATATTTCTTGGCAAATGCATATCTTTAATAGCTATTTGAAGTTCTACTAAATGAAATTTGTTTCTTATTCCTATTGGAAGAAATTCTTCAATTAGAGGAATCCCTTTATCTAAAGATTTTGCTACTGCATTTCTAATCGTTCTCTGTGCCAAATCACTGTTAGATGGATAAACAGGTAATAAGTTACCTGCATGAATTAAATTTTCTCTCTTAGGAAAACCTGAAGTGAGTAATTCATACTCTGGGTTATCCATAGTAAGTTTTTTTCCAATACTTCCTATCTTTCCACTCAATACAATCCAGTTACTTATCTTAAATTGTTTAGACAAATAAGGTTGCCCAAACCAGGTAATTTGAATATTTCCAGTACCATCACTAACAATTGCTTTAGTGGATTTTAATTTAAAATTTCCATCTGCTTTGATAGAAACAAACTGAGCTATTATTGTAGTTTCTTGATTGATAATTGAATTATTTATTTTGGAAACAGAAGAATAATCAATATGTTTTCTAGGAAAATACATTAATAAATCTTTTAGAGTACAAATATTCAATGTTTTTAATTTCCTTCTTCCAATCGAATGTATAAATTTTAAATCTGAAAGAGGAGTATTTAGAGTAAGTTGACTGGGAATTTGATTTTTAATTTGAGTATTTTTCCTTTTCAACCTACCTTGATTCTTTTTAGAGTAATTTGATATTAAATTTCTATCCTTAGAATATTTTTCTTCAACCTTATCAGCCCAACTTTTCCTCATTTCTGGAGACAATCTAAAATATGAAGAATTTTTAATAGGGGACAACTTCAAACAAGATTCTAAAGATTTTTTATGAATTCTAATAAATTCATCTAATCCACCCGTGACTGCCCTATTAGAATAAGAATTAAGTTTCTCTAAACCAAGAATACGAATTAATAGATTTATCGATTTGTTGTTATGGTCTATAGAAGATTCCATTAAAAAATAAATTTAAACGGAAAAATTATAAATTTATTCCTCTTCCTCTTCATCTTCTTCATCATCAGAAGGAGGATCGCCAATAAACATCACTCCAACTGCACCTGGACCTAGGTGAGCTCCTAATGCAGGACCAAACTGTGATCTTAAGATTTCACCATCATATTTATGATCTGCTAAAGAACTAGCTAATGCTCTTGCATCAAAACCTTGAGTTGTATGCAAAACAGCCATATTTTTAAGATTTACAAAACCTTCAGCAGCATCTCGAATCTGAGATAAAGCTCTCAACATAGTTCTTGGTTTAGCCCAAGTCTCAACTAGACCATCAACATTCGTTAAAATAGGCTTAACATTTAGAATCCCACCAAAAAGTGCAGCAGCACCATTTATTCTGCCACCTTTTTTCAGATATTCCAAAGTACTTACAGCAACGAATATTTTTCCTTTTCCTGATAACTCGTAAGCATAATTTACAGCATCTTCTGCTTTCATTCCTGCCTTGACTGACTTAGCAATTTCTAAAGCTATCAATCCAGTCCCCATACTTACACTTAAAGTATCTATAACTGAAATATTACATTTGGAATTTCCTACTTCTTTAGCTGCTTGTTCAGCAGAATTGAATGTACCACTTAATTTGGATGAGATATGAATAGAAATTATAGAATCATGTTTTTTAGCTAAATTACTATAAATATCTATAAAATCTCCAACTGCTGGTTGGGATGTGGTAGGAAACTCTTTAGAATTTTGCAATCTTTCATAAAAATCATCAGCCGATAAATCGACATTCTCTTTGAAAGATTCATCTCCAAAATTCACTATAACAGGAACTTCAGTTATATTATTCTTTTTTAAAAGATCCGCAGGTATATCTGCTGCACTATCAGTAACAATTGCTATAGACACTTCTATCTCCTTAAAATCATATTATTCTAGAATATCAATTTATTCAATTCCGATAAAGTATTCACTATCATATTGCCCAGTTTCTATTAAATCAAATTCAGCTTCGATATACTCTTCCTGTAATTGATTTAATAAATTTAAAGCTTCTTCCATAATTATATTGTTTCCGACATAAATAGTGACTAATTTTTGCCGTATATCAACGCTACTAATAATCTTCTTCAACACTTCACTCTTATCTCTAGATTTAGTAATTAAATCATTTTCTACAAACCCTATATAATCACCTTCTTCAATATTCAGGTCATTAAATTCAAGTGTCTTAGAAGCAATTTTCACTGAACAATTTTTTATATCCTCAATGGCTCTGTTCATTGATTTAATATTCATGTCATAACTTTTTCCTGATGTAAATGTCAAAACAGAAGAAATACCTTCAATAAAATTCTTTGTAGGGATTTGGGATGCATTTCTTGAGGTTAATAATCGTGCCTGATTACAAATCTCTATAAGATCTTTATCGTTGGGTAGTAAAATAATATTCTTACCCTTACTTTTTTCTATAGAATTCAATATATCTTGAACACTTGGAGAAGAATCTTCTGAAACCTCTATGAATTCAATATAATCAGGAGTGATTTCAAGAAATCTTTGACGTAAAACGGGTTCTTTAGCAAACACAATTAATGCAATTTCAGCAACTTGCATTTCTTCATCTTGTATTTCTTTATCTTGCAAATGATTAAACTCTGATGTTTGCAAATTCATATTTTGAATATCTTCATGAGAGACATCACCATATTTTTTAGAATATTTTATTATTTCACTTGGATCTTCCACATGAATATGAATCTTTAATAATCCTGCTTCACCTGTAATTACAAGTGATTTACCTTTTTCATTTAAGTCAGCTTTTACATGGCCAATATTTAATGATGACCCCTCTATGACAAATGATGTACAAAAACCCCAAGATTCATCCTCTACTGATTGTAGGAATTCTTTATTAATAGGTTTTTGATGGATTACTTCTGGAATATATGAACTTTTATCTGAAGGAATAGAAAAAACAATATTTCCTTCTTCATTTCTAAATAAACAATTATATGAAGCCTCCAACATCAAAGAAAAACCATATCCTCCAGCATCTACAACTCCTGCTTTTTTCAATAATTCCATTTGATTAGGAGTATCATCAACTGTCTTTTTGGCTATTTCACTAGCAATTTTCCAAATATATTTCAAATCATCTGGATTCTTTGAAAGACTATTACCACTTGCATTAGCAGATTCTTTTAATACTGTAAGAATAGTTCCTTCTTGAGGATTAGGCATTGATTCATAAGCAAATTCAGTAGTTTTAATCAATGCCTCTACAAACTGTTTGGGACCTAACAAATCTTCATCATTTAATGCGAAAGCTAAACCTTTAAATAACTGTGCAATTAACAATCCACTATTTCCTCTAGCAGATAATAATGCCCATTTCGACAATAACTTAACCATTGAAGGTAAATCTAAACTTTTTGTATCCTCAGATATATACTCTAGAATCCCTTTGATAGTGAAGAACATGTTTGTTCCTGTATCACCATCTGGAACAGGAAAAACATTAAGAGAATTAATACTTTCTCGATGTTCTTCTAGAGTTTCACAAAACACTTCTACTAAATTAATTAATTCATTAGGCTCTAAGCCAATCTTAGTACTCATAATTTTTTTAATGATATATTAAAAATCACTAATAGATTCGATTATTTCTGAAATACATTCTGAAATACTCTTATGTTCATGCCAAAATATTGAAGAACCTGAAATTAGAACGTCTGCTCCTGCTTTAACTGCTATATTAGCAGTTTCTTTGGAAATTCCTCCATCAACTCCTATCTGAAAATTTTTCTCAGAATTCAAAAAATCCTGATTGTTTTTCACAAAATTCTTTACTTTTTCTATAACATCATATTGAAAGGATCTTCCAGATGCTCCAGGAATGACAGTCATAAAAAGAATTCTATCTAAATGTTCAATAAGATGAGTAATTTTTTCCCAACTAGTTTCAGGGTTTAATGCTATTGCCGGAGACATTCCTAAACTCTTAATCTTATTAATCACATTTATAGGATCATCATCACTTTCTAAATGAAATGTGATTATATCAGCACCTATTTTTGAAAAATCCTCAATAAATAACATGGGAGTTTTTACCATTAAATGTATGTCTATATTACATTTAATTTTTTCTTTTATTGAATCAAGGATTATAGGTCCAGCTGATAAATTGGGCACAAAATTACCATCCATCACATCGAAATGAATTTCATTACAATCAGATTCCATCAATTCATCTAACTGATCTCCTATTTTAAGGAAATCACCAGAAATGATAGATGCAGAAAGAATCAATTTTTTACACATACAAAATTAGAAACTCTTCTTTTTATTCAATAAAATTTTTGCCTCTTTAATAGATCTAGAAACACTAGAGAAAGAAGTTCCTCCTATACTATTTCTAGAATTCACTACATCTTCTATTGTCATATCTAAGACATCATTTTCAAACAATTCGCTTATTTTCTTAAAATCTTCCAATTTCAAATCATTGAAAGATTTTTTTGTGGACATTAAATTCTTCAATTCAAGAGACACTTTCGCGTATGCTTCTCTGAAAGGCATTCCTTTTTTAACCAAATAATCTGCCAAATCTGTAGCTATCATAAAACTTTCATTAGTTACTTGCTTTATTCTGGAATCATGAAATGTCAATGATTTAAGTATCCCTGTCATGACTTGAAGAGAATCTCTTAATGTATCGAAGGAATCAAATAATGGTTCTTTGTCTTCTTGTAAATCTCTATTGTAAGATAATGGAAGAGCTTTGAGAGTTGTAGCAATTGATACTAGTGAACCTATAACCCTACCTGATTTACCTCTAATTAATTCAGCAAAATCAGGATTTCTCTTCTGCGGCATCATGCTAGAACCCGTAGTAAATTCATCTCCAATACTTACAAATGAAAATTCAGAAGAAGACCATAATATCAATTCTTCAGATAGTTTAGAAAGATGAAGCATACAAGCCATAGAAGCATAAACAAAATCTAGGATAAAATCACGATCAGAAACTGCATCTAAACTGTTTTGACTAATTTTAGAAAACCCCAGCTTTTTCGCAAGAAATTGCCTATCAATTTCAAAAGAATTTCCAGCTAAAGCTCCACTACCTAAAATCAGAACATCAGATGATAAATAAGCTCTTTGAAATCTCTCATAATCTCTTTCAAGCATATGAAAATACGCCAAAAAATGATGCCCTAAAGTTACAGGTTGAGCCCTTTGCAAATGAGTATATCCAGGAATAATAATAGAAAAGTTAGCCTGTGAAATATCTATTAAAGAAACCTGTAAATTAAAAATTAATTCTCTGATTTCCTGGATTGCATCTTTCACATACATTCTTGTATCAGTAGCAATTTGCTCATTCCTAGATCTTCCAGTATGTAATTTCCCTGATAATGAACCTACTATCTCATTTAATCTAGATTCTATATTCATATGAATATCTTCATATTGATCTTTCCAAACAAATTCTCCTAACTCAATTTCTTCCTTAATAATATTCAAACCATCAATTAAAATTTTCCTTTCTTCTTCATTGAGAATATCTAATTTTTCAAGCATCAAAGCATGAACTTGAGAGCATAAAATGTCTTGTTTATATAATCTCTGATCAAAATGTATGGATTTAGTAAAATTTGAATTCACAGATGTCCCACGTATTATAGAAACTAAATCTTTGTTTTTTTTATCCATCTTAAAGTTTTAATATTAAATTTTCTTTTCAGGTGGTTGTCTATGCCTTTGCAATTGATTTGGAAGACTAAAAATATCAATGAATCCCGTAGCAGACTGATGATCAAATTTATCTTCTTCAGAGTAAGTAGCTAAATCATAATCGTATAAAGAATATTTTGATCTCAAACCATTCACAGATGCATTACCTTTAAATAGTCTAACTCTCACATCGCCAGATACATATTTCATGGAACTGTTAACAAATGCATCAAGATTTTCTCTCAGACCTGAAAACCATCTACCCTCATATACTAAATCAGCATACTGTTGGCTTAAATACGATTTAATCCTCAATTGATCTTTAGTCAAAATTGATTTCTCTAATGCTCTTAAAGAAGTATTCAAAACTGTGGCTCCAGGGGTCTCATAAACTTCTCTAGATTTTATGCCTACTAATCTGTTTTCTATATGGTCTATCCTTCCTATCCCATGCTCACCAGCAATTTCATTAAGGTTCTTAACCATAGCTACTCCACTTAAGGATTCTCCGTTTAATAAAACTGGAATCCCAGAATTAAAAGTTATTATCACATCCATAGGTTCTTCAGGAGCTTGATCAGGAGATTTAGTGATTATATATGCATCTTCAGGAGGTTGATTCCATGGATTTTCTAAGTCTTCACCTTCTATTGCTACACCCCATAAATTACGGTCAATAGAATATATTTTTTCTCCAACTCCTGGTAACTGGATACCTAATCTATCAGCATATTTTTTTTCTTCATCTCTAGTCATTTTCCCTTCGCGTGCAGGAGCTATAATCATTAAAGGATTTCCAAAAGAAAGAGTTTTAATAGATGTATCTAACCTTACTTGATCATTACCTTTTCCTGTACAGCCATGAGCTACTGCTACTGCACCAATTTTTTCTGCTTCTTCAACTAATTTTTTAGCTATAAGAGGTCTTCCTAAAGCTGTAGCCAAAAGATATTGATTTTCATAAATCGCTCCTGCTTTAAGTGCAGGAAATACATAATCATTTATGAATTCTTCACTAACATCCGATTGTATACAATTTATCGCACCAGCACTTTTTGCCCTATCAATAAGTTCTTGTGAAATCCCTCCATTTCCTAAGCCCACAGTAAGTGTAATCACGTCAAATCCATAATTCTTTTTAATCCAATCTATGGAAATCGTAGAGTCCAAACCTCCACTATAAGCTAAAATTGCCGTATTTTTTTTATCAGTCATCTCTACACAAATTTAATTAAATTTTTTCTTCTTCTAATGCTTCTTCTAGTATTTTAACAGCCTGGTTCATTTCTCCTTCTGACACATTCAAAGGTGGGAAAAACCTAATCACATTAGGTCTAACAGCATTTAACAATAATCCTTTAGATAAACATCTTTCAATAACAGCTTGAGATTTATTTTTCTTTAATTCAAGGCCAAGCAATAATCCAAATCCTCTTACTGATTCAATATCATGTCTTTCTTTAATAACGTCTAACATTGAATGCAAATATTTTCCACTTTTTGCCGCTTCAGCAGGCAAATCAGTTTCAATAATATACTTTGCTGAAGCCCAACCAGCTGCGGTAGTTAATGCATTCCCACCAAAAGTCGATCCATGATCTCCCGGTGATAAAACAGAAAATCTTTCCTTACATAAGAAAGCTCCTAAAGGCACACCAGCACCCAAAGCTTTTCCTAAAACCATAACATCAGGGTCTAATCCAAATTTTTGATAACCAAATAAAGTGCCTAATCTTCCCATACCTGTTTGCACCTCATCAACCATGAACAAAATATTGTTCTGTTGGCACCATTTTTGCACTTTCAGTAAGTAGTTTTGATCAGGAACATTTACACCACCCTCTCCTTGAACTACCTCTAGTAGAACTGCACATGTTTTTTCAGTTGCATTTTCTACTAACTGTTCAAAATTATTATAATCAACATTTATGAATCCAGGCATCAATGGTTCCCATTCTTCCTGATAATGTTTTTGTCCTGTGGCTGCCATCATTGCCATAGTTCTACCATGAAATGAATTATTAGCAGTTATAATTTCATAAGCACCATCTAATGTTTCTCTTCCCCATTTTCTTGCTAACTTACATGCACCTTCGTTAGCCTCGGCTCCACTATTAGCAAAGAAGACTCTATCATAGCAAGAATTATCAGCTAATATTTTTGCGAGACCAAGCTGAGGAATAGTATAGTAAAGATTTGTCATTTGCATGATTTTTTTTGACTGCTCATGAATTGCTTCTGTCACTACAGGGTGAGAATGACCCAAATTCAAAACTGCCCACCCTGATGTGAAATCAAGATATTTCTTTGAATTAGAATCCCATACCAAAGTACCTTTCCCCATTACTAAAACTACAGGCAATCTATTTACAACCTGCATGTAATATTGAGACTCAATTTTTTGCCAAGTTTTCAAGTGATCTATATTTTCCACCATATTTAAATTATCCTAGTTCCAATTTTTTTATTAGCAACACAATCTAACAATGCTCCATTTATTCTTCCATCTATTATATGAGTTGAAGTGACATTTGAAAGTGAATTTATACAAGCTTGAAGTTTTGGAATCATACCCCCTTTAGCAATTCCAGTATTTATTATGTCATTAGCTTGAGAAGTTGTCATATGAGGTATAACTCTACCATTAAAATCTAGTACTCCTTCAACATCACTCTGAAAAATTAGCTTATCAGCATTTAAACTTTTTGCTAAATAACCTGCAGCAGTATCAGCATTAACATTTAAAATACCATCTTTCTCAATATCATTAAAATTTAAATTAAATGCTATGGGAGATATAACTGGAATAGAGACGTCTAAAATAGATAATAAAGAGACAACATTACATTCAATTATTTCACCTACTAGCCCTAAATTCTTATCTTTAATTTTTGCTCCAAATAATCCATCAGAAACACCAGAAAAACCTACAGCACTAGCTCCATTAATGTTTAATTCATTAACGATTTTTGTATTAATTAATCCAGCAAGTACTCCTATAGCAACTTCCATTGTTTCTAAATCTGTTCTTCTTAGTCCGTTAATAAATTCAGGCCTAATACCTAACTTAGAAGCCCATTCAGAGATTTGCTTTCCTCCTCCATGAACTATCACTACTCTATGCCCAGATTTCTTCAAATCCATTACATCAAATAAAGTACTATCACCAACCCCTAAAGTACTTCCTCCAATTTTTACAACTATTACATCATTTTTTAGATTTTCTCTTAAAGTAGTTTTAGAAGTCATCAGATTAAATAAGGTAGATCATTTATTTTATTTAAATAATGAGCACAATAATAAGATATTATGTTCTGTAGGCTGAATTAAAGACAACATATTCTTCAGTTAAATCACTACCCCAAGCACATCCTTCTCCTTTTCCTAAACCAATATCAATTGAAATATTTACCTCAGTTTTGGTAAGCGCTGCAACCACAGATATCGGATCAAAAGGAATTGATTTACCATCTTCAACTATTTGAATATCATTAATAAAAATTTTTATTTTTTCTTCATTTATTTTACATTCTGAATTGCCTATAGCCATCATTATCCTTCCCCAATTTGGATCTCTCCCATAAACTGCAGTTTTAACAAGATTGGAAGAAACAACTTCTTTTGCAATTAATCTTGCTTCAGAATCATTGGTAGCACCATTTACATTAACTGTAATTAAATGCTGGGCTCCTTCAGCATCTATAGCAATTTTCTTAGATAAATCATTTGCAACCATCTGAAGTGCTTCAAGAAATTCTTCATGGATTGGAGAACTTTCATCAATATTTTCGCCAGATTCTCCATTGGCAATAAAAATCACTGAATCATTAGTACTTGTATCCCCATCAACATCAATTTGGTTAAAAGTTTTTTCGACTACATCAATTAATATTTTCTTTAAATATGATGATTCAGCTTTTGCGTCTGTAGTAATAAATGCAAGCATAGTGGCCATATTAGGGTGAATCATCCCAGACCCTTTTGCTACTCCAGAAATTCTAACTTTTTTTCCATTATTTTCTATTTCCACAGATATTTCTTTTATTGTAGTATCAGTAGTGATAATAGATTTTGCAAAATCTGTTCCACCTGAATCTTCAACATTTATATTAGTTAAATTTTCTCTAATTAATCCCATTGGAAGTTCTACTCCAATCACTCCTGTACTACATAAAACAAAATCAAGATCAGTATTCATATGATTTTTTGTTAGTTCTACTAATTCTTTTGCATCATTCATTCCCTGAGTTCCTACACAACAGTTAGCAGATCCACTATTCACAACTATACCTTGAACAATATCAGGAAGAGACTTGCTAAATGTTACAGATGGAGAAACGATTTTATTTTTTGTGAAAACTCCTGCCCAATTAGATGGGGAATCAGAACAAATTATTCCTAAGTCATATTTATCCTGGCCAGGACTTTTGAGTCCAGCATAAGTTGCACCAGCTTTAAATCCTTTTGGACTCGTAATTGATCCATTACTAATAATATTAATCATAAATCTCCCCATATAGTTTATTGAATCCTAACTTAGCAAGAAAAAAATATCTAGAATTTAAAATTCCACTCAATGTTATTACTTATAGAGTATTATAATGTTAACTGTTTTAATATTTCATCCTAATTGGGGGTAGTTTGAAAAAAGATAAATCTATATTAATTACAGGAGGTGCTGGATTTTTAGGTTCCCATATAGTTGATTTATTTGTAATGAAAAATTTCAAAGTTACTGCAATTGATAATCTTTCATCTACTACAAATTCTGCCTATGTAAACCCAGAAGCAGAATTTATCGAGATGGATATAAATGATAAAAATTTAAAGAAAATCATCCAAAGCCTAAACCCTAAAATCATCCTACATGCAGCTAGTCAGATAAGTGTTTCAAACTCTTCTAAGTACCCTACGAAAGATGCAAAAAACAATATAATTGGTTCCCTAAATATTCTTGAATCGATTACTGATTATCAGAAGTGTTATTTCATTTTTATTTCTAGTGGCGGTGCAATTTATGGAGAAAATTTAGAATCTCCCGTAAAAGAAACTCAATTATGTTACCCCAAGTCACCGTATGGCTTATCAAAATTAACTGTTGAAAATTACACTAAATATTTTTCAGAATCTAGAAATCTCAACCATTTAATTGTTAGACCTGCTAATATCTTTGGACCTAGACAAAATCCAAATGGAGAATCTGGAGTAGTCTCTATATTCGCAAATTCAATGTTAAGAAATCAAAAAGTTTCTATTTTTGGAGATGGACATGATTATCGAGACTATGTTTATGTGAATGATGTAGTAAGTTTTGTTGATCAAGCTATTGAAAAAAAAATTTCAGGAGTTTTTAATGTTGGAACAGGATTATCTGTAACTACAAATAAAATCTTTTCTGATTTAGCCAAGATATTAGATTACAAGAAAAATCCAGATTATTTACCTAACAGGCCTGGAGACATAAAAGGAATTAGATTAGATACAACAAAAGCATTAAAAGAAATTAACTGGAAACCTAAAATTAATTTCACTCAAGGACTTGAAGAGACAATATCTTTTTTAAAATCTGATATTCTAAATTAAAATAAAGATTTTAACTCATTACTACAACCCTTCAATAGCCCATATTAAGATAGAAAATGGAAAAATATCTAGTCTGGATAATAAAATTATCAATATCTGGATTACTAATTACTCCTTTATTAGTATCACCTCAAACAATATTTCCTTTTGTAGTAGGAAAAGCTTTGTGGTTTAGAAGTTTGGTTATCATTGCCACTACAGCTTTCTTGGTTTTGAAAATTAAATATAAAAAAGATAAAGCCCATATATCTCCAATAATAATAATATTAATAGGTTTTCTAATTGTTAATCTAATTGCTAGTTTAATTGGAAATAGTTTCACAAGAAGCTTTTGGGGCACTTGGCAAAGGATGGAGGGAATAATAACAATTCTCTATCTGATTTTAATGATTTTTGTGACTTCGAATATATTCAACTCCTTAGAAGAATGGAAAAAGATATTCCAATTTAATCTAATTATTGGTTTTTTTGTTACCTTCATTTCATTATGTCAATCTGTAGGTTTACCTTTTAGATTTCTTGAATTTCTTCCTCTAACAATATTATATATGCCATTAGGTGAGAACTATTCAGCATTGTCAAATACAATTATCGATGCAAGGATTAACGGTACTTTCTCAAATCCCAATTTTCTTAGTCAATACTTGTCTTTTATCGTTTTCATAGGATTAGGGTTATTGTTTGAAAAATCAATTCTTATTAAAAGAGAACTCATAAATTCTAATGTTTTTTCTAGCAAATTGAAAAAAGAATTTCTAATGTTTTTCTTAATTTTCTTTGGAATTATTTGCTCCATGCTCACTATTATCTTGACAGGCTCTCGAGGAGCTTTACTAGGATTGTTTATAGCTTTTCTAATTACTATTCCTTTGATTATGTTAAAAATTAACAAAAAATATATCAGATATGCTTTTCTGACAATTTTCTTTTCTTCTTTATTCTTTATTATTTCATTTCTTTTCTATTTAACTCTTGCAATTGACTGGTCAAAAGACAAATATAGAAATGAAGTTCTTGAAGCAAATCTTCCAAAAACTATACTTGATAGAATCACAATTAATAAAATTGAACCATCCTTCTTTGATAATAATAAATTCCAAATATATGGAGGATTTGCTCATGATTTAATTTTGATAAGAGAAGAAGCTATTAAATCGAGTGTTCCACTTAAATATTCTAAAATTTCAGATACTGCTGAAATTAATGATAGAAAATATCTGCCTATAATAAAAAATATTATAGATAACTTAATGATTGAAGTAGATAAAACAGAAAAAGAAAATTTATTTTGCAATGAACAATTATTAGTTTTAAACGAATTAATTAGATGGTATTACCCTGAAGAATTTTTTAACCCTTCTTATAAATTACCTAGCGGTAGGGAAATTAAAGATCAGACTGGTGTTTTAGGGGGGAGTAATTATGGTTATT